>DHKFR23501__coassemble_789_pt1 | contig 45069 bp, 41 predicted proteins | sample DHKFR23501__metabat2_low_PE_038 | metagenome-assembled genome bin DHKFR23501
AGGTGGCCGAGACGTACAACATCGGCGGTTTCAACGAGTGGAAGAACATCGACCTTATCAAGGTCATCATCAAGACCGTGGACCGTATCCTGGGCAATCCCGAGGGCTATTCGGACAGCCTCATCACCTACGTCACGGACCGTGCGGGCCACGACCTGCGGTATGCCATCGACGCCACGAAGCTGCACCGCGAGCTGGGCTGGAGCCCGAGTCTCCAGTTCGAGGAGGGTATCGACAAAACTGTCCGCTGGTATCTTGACAACCAGGCGTGGATGGACAACATCACCTCCGGCGAGTACGAGAAGTACTACGAGGACATGTACGGCAACAGATAGCATCACGTCCGGATGAGCAGTTATCTCGAGGTCAACGATGTGTCCAAGTCCTACGGCCCCCGGGTGCTGTTCGACCATATCTCATTCCATATCGACGAGGGGGACAAGATAGCCCTGGTCGCTCCCAACGGTACCGGGAAGACATCCCTGCTGAGCATCATAGCCGGCAGGGATTCTTCTGACGGGGACGGCTCGGTGCATTTTCTCAAGGACATCACCGTGGCCTTTCTGGAACAGGACCAGCATTACGACCCGTACCGCACCGTCTCGGAAATTGTCCTCGAAGGGGCCGGGGACCAGACCGTGCCTGAGTACGAGGTGGCTTCGGTGCTTTCCCGCCTGAAGCTGGACGACCCTTCCCGGAAGGCCGGAACTCTCAGCGGAGGAGAGGCCAAGCGGACCGCCATTGCCGCCGTCCTCATCCGCAAGCCGGACTTTCTGGTGCTGGACGAGCCCACGAACCATCTGGACGTGGACAGCATCGAGTTCCTGGAGGACTACCTCACCCGCTCGCGCTGCACCCTGCTGATGGTCACCCACGACCGCTATTTCCTGGACAGGGTCTGCAACCAGATTCTGGAACTGGACGGCGGTAAACTCTACCGCTACCAGGGCAACTATTCCTACTTCCTGGAGAAGAGGCAGGAGCGCATAGCCAATTTCAACGCGGCCACTGACCGCGCCCGCAATCTGCTGCGTACAGAGCTGGACTGGATGCGCCGGATGCCCTGTGCCCGCGGCACCAAGGCCAAATACCGTATCGATGCGTTCCATGAACTCAAGGACAGGGCGGGGCAGAGGATTGAGGAACGCCAGATGGAGATACGGGCCGGTATGGCCCGTCTCGGCCGCAAGATTATTAACTGCCGCGGAGTGAGCTATCGCTGGGGCGATTTACCGGTACTAGAGGATTTTACCTACAACTTTGCTCCGGGAGAGAAAATAGCGGTGGTCGGTCACAACGGAGTAGGGAAGAGCACATTCCTCGACCTGCTGGCCGGTGTCCTGGAACCTTCTGCGGGAGAGATAGACCGCGGGGAGACCCTCCGCATAGGGTATTACCGGCAGGAGGGCATCCGTCTGGACGGCAACAAGACTGTTTTCGAGACCGTCTCGGAGATAGCAGACGTAGTGTCCATAGGCAAGGGGGAGACAGTCTCCGCGATGACCTTTCTCAACTATTTTCTCTTTCCTCCTTCGATGCACCGCAACAAGGTGGCTCTGCTTAGCGGAGGCGAGCGGCGCCGGCTTTATCTGCTGACCGTGCTGATGCGCAGTCCCAATTTCCTGATACTCGACGAGCCCACCAACGACCTGGACCTGATGACCCTCAATGTGCTGGAGGAGTATCTCTCCGGATTTGCGGGCTCGCTGCTGATAGTCTCCCACGACCGCTTTTTCGTGGACAAGCTGGCAGACCATCTCTTCATCTTCGAGGGCGGAGGCCGGGTCAAGGACTTCGTAGGCAGTTACTCAGGTTACCGGCAGTACCTCAAGGACAGGGAGGAGGAACGCAGGGCTGCGTCCAAGGAAGCCCGTAAGGCGGCAGCGCCTGAGACTCCGGCTTCTGCAGCGGACCGCGGAGGGGAGCGCAAGCGCCGTCTGACTTACAAGGAAAAGCAGGAGAAGGCCAGGCTGGAGGAGGAACTGGTCTCCCTTGGGGATGAGAAGAAGACCCTGGAGGCCCGGCTCTGCTCCGGCACACTGTCTTCCGAAGAGCTGACCGCCGACTCGGTCCGTATCGGGGAGGTGACCCGTCTGCTCGACGAAAAGGAACTCCGCTGGCTCGAACTCGACGAGATAGAAACCAACTCTTAAAACACAGCAATATGAAACGAAACCGCATTCTTGAACTTCTGCAGTTGCTCGCCCTTGTTCTCATGCTGGTCTACCTGGGCTTTGAGGATGAGGAATGGCTTCTGGTGCTTTCCGCCCTCCTTGTCGCAGGCTCCCTCGTAGTAAGTTTTGCAGCTGCGGCCAAGGAGAGAAGAAAACAGCAGTGACTCCCGTGCTAGCAGAACTGCAGCCGCTTGAAGAGCAGGTAGGATACGGCCCAGATGCATGCGGGGGCGACGAATGAGTAGAGTACGTACAGGATGCCGCTGCTCAGCTCGTCGATCTGGAACATCCCGATGAACACGCCGTGAATTGCGAGCATGGCGAGTACGGTCATGGCTGTCTTGTGCTTCCGCAGGGCGATATTTCCCAGAATGAATACCGACTGGTACAGGCAGATCTTGCCGAAGTCGGACCAGAACGTGCGCAGGTCAGTTCCTCCGTTTTCCCATATCAGGCCAGCAAATCCCTTTCCGTTCCCTACCAGCGTAAGCACGCAGTCTATGAGATGTGTCGACAGATAGAATCCCAGCGGGACCAGCACTACGGCCACCAGCATCATGACTCCGAATTTCGTCCGTGCCGGAAGAGGCAGCATTGCATAGCAGGCACCGTCTGAGGAATCGTTGATGTATCCGTATGCTGCGGCCGGGACGCTGAATGAGAAAAACAGCGAGATCAGGTACAGCACGGGGACTCTGTCTACCGGCGGGGCCGTTTTCCCGGTCATCAGTATTACGGCCCAGTATCCGATGTAGATAAGGGTCATGACGGCCCACACAGGCCAGACTCTGCCGGCACTTTTTTTGATGTCGGAAAGTATCAGCAGCCAGCATTTTGCCAGTCTCTCCGCCCTTGAACTGGCTTTATTTCCGCCAGTGTCATTATTTGACAGTTTTTGTCGTGTGTATTCTGCAGTTTTCATTTTTACCTCCTTTTTTAACGTGATTGTTGTCTGTTCATATAATCTGTAAGACGTCCGTTTCCCGATATGCATGCGTCGAACAGCACTTCCAGGTCTGGTACGGAGTTATCCCAGTTGTGCCCGGCTCCAGGTACGATGTTGATGACTCCGGCGGCCGTGCGCTCGCTGAACAGGGCTTCCGGCAGGACGCTGCCGGCCGTGATGAAGCTGATCCTGGCTCCGAGTTCCCCGAGTGAGCAGTTCAGCATCAGTCTGCCTGAGTCTATGACGGTTATATGGCTGACAATGTCCTCCACATCGCGGACCTGATGGGTCGAGAGCACGACTGTCCTGTCAGGCCGGATGTATTCGGACAGCAACCTCCGGAAACACAGCTTGGACGGGATGTCCAGACCGTTGCCTGGCTCGTCCAGCAGCAGAAGGCGGGTGTTCAGCGACAGTGCAAATGACAGCATGGCTTTTTTCTTCTGACCCGCGGACAGTCTCCTGAAGACTGCGTCCGGCTCCACCTCGAAAGCCTTGAGGTAATCCAGCATGGCATCCCCGTCATAGTTAGAGTAGAACATACCGTAGCTGCCGGCGAATTCGATGACCGGCATGCCGGGAGCATTGAAGCTCTCCGGTACGAAATAGACATTGTCCAGAAACTCAGGTCTCCGGTCAAACGGGACTTTTCCGTCGACCATGATCCTCCCGCCTCCGCATCTGAGAAGACCGGCAATCAGCTTCATCAACGTAGTCTTGCCAGCTCCGTTCCTTCCCAGGAGCCCGTATACGGCTCCTTCCTTCAGCTCCAGGTCCAGACCGTCATATACACGACGACCCCCGTAGCTGAACCTCAGTTCATCTATCTGTATCATAATGTATGGAATTAAGTGTCTTGTCTCTCGCCGCGGGACGTTACGGCCGGAACTTATGTCAACAAAGTTGGGACTTTATTCCGGTTTATCAAAATAATGTGTGAAAGTTTTTTACGTAATTGGAAAATTGCTAGTATATTTGCAGCCCTGATCAGGAGAGATGCCGGAGTGGTCGAACGGGGCAGTCTCGAAAACTGTTGAACTCCTTGTGGGTTCCGGGGGTTCGAATCCCCCTCTCTCCGCTGAATTATCTCAGCGTCTAATCATTTTTCACAGAACAAATTGTAGAATCGGCCTTTCCGGATGCCAGAAGGGTGAATATCTGTCCGCAGGTATCGGGAAATGTATTGGAGGCCTGTGCAGCGGTCATGCTGTCGCGGAAAGCGGTGTCGGTGCAGAGGCGGCGGGCGACGGCGACCTGCTGTGCGGTGTCAGTGGTGCTGTAGGACATGCCGTGGTAGTGGAAGAAGCGGGCGTTGTCGGTCTCGCAGCCAGGTATGGGTGCCGTGTGGATCAGGGGAATGCGCTTGGCTGCTGCTTCGGTGCTGGACAGGCCGCCGGGCTTGGTGAAGAGCACGTCGCAGGCGTCCATGAGCAGGGGAACGCGGTCGGTGAAGCCGATGGGGTGGACATTGGCATTTTCGCCGAAATCCTTGCAGAGGCGGTTGCGGAGTTTGGTGTTGCTGCCGCAGACGGCCAGGATTTCCACTCCGCGGCCCTCGGCATCCAGAATTGTCCTGATGAGCTCCCCGGTCTTGCCGAAGCCCATGCTGCCGGACATTATCAGATACCAGCCGGCGCTGATGCCGATGTGGCCGCTGCCGGAGAATAGGGCGGCGCATTCCTCTCTCGCTGCGCTCTTTTCAACGTGCTTCCAGCATTCCCCGCTGACGGGGATTCCGAATGGATGCAGCAGATCCCGGCGGGCTCCGATGGCGACACATTCTTCTATAAGGTGAGGGTGGGGGATGACGATGCCGTCCACCTCGAGGTCCTTCATCAGTGTCAGCGCATCGTAGTCGGTCTGTACGAAAACGGTCCTGAGGCCGGAGGACAGCAGACCGGCACGGCGCAGGGCTGTCATGGCCTCTGCCGGGAAGACGTGGGTGCAGATGACGGAGGTGAAACCGCCCTCGAGGATGTGGTCGCAGAGGCGCTTGCAGTAGATCTTGTTGGCTATGTAGACGGGAGACTTGACTCTGCGCGAGCGGGGTACGATCTCGCCTGTCCTGTAGATGACCTTTATCAGATTGCTCTTGGTGGTGAAGATGTACAGGTCAGACATCGTTCTGGAGAAGTCGGTGCTGATGAATGAGAGGGTGTCGGCTATCTCGCACGGTATGCCGTTGTGTTCTCCCCATTGGGCGAGAGCCTTGGCCGCGGAGTTGTGCCCGCCGCCCATGTCGCATGAGAGTATCAGGGTCTTCATGTACGTAGTATTTTTCAACAAAAGTAGGATATTTTTTCAGAAACAGTTTCTAAATTTGCTACAGAATTTTAATTTGACCAGCTGTATGAAGATAGTTTTTCTGGATGCCGCTACTGTCGGCAAGGATGTCTCTTTGGACGGACTCAGGCAGTTCGGAGAGACGGTGTTTTATGATGCTACCAAGCCGGGCGAGGCCGCTTCGAGGGTGGCTGACTGCGATATCGTGATAACCAACAAGGTGAAGGTTTACCGGGACGAGATAGACGCGGCCCGCAACCTGAAACTTATCTGCGTGGCGGCCACCGGAGTCAACTGCGTGGACGTGGACTACGCTGCCTCTAAGGGCATACCGGTCAAGAACGTGCCGGCGTACTCGACCGAGAGCGTCGCACAGGTGTGCTTCATGCACATCCTCAACATGGTGGGGCACGGGATGTATTTCAATGAGATCTGCCACGACGGACACTACTCCCGCAGCGGGATGTTCTCCGATGTGCTCAACCCTTTCTGGGAACTGAAAGGCAAGAAAATGGGTATCATCGGCATGGGCAATATCGGCTTGCGTGTGGCTGAGCTGGCGACGGCCTTCGGAATGGAGGTGTCCTACTACTCGACTTCCGGTACAGGACACTGCAGGGCCTATCCCTGCGTGAGTCTTGAGGAACTGCTGGGCGGAAGTGATATCGTATCGGTCAACTGTCCTCTGAATCCTAAGACAAAAGACCTTATCACATACACGGAGCTGGGCCGGATGAAGCCCGGAGCCTACATCGTCAACTGCTCCCGCGGAGGCATCATCAACGAGAGCGACCTGGTACGCGCCCTCAACGACGGCCTGATAGCCGGAGCAGCGGTCGATACATTCGAAACCGAGCCCCTGCCCATAGACCATCCTTACATAGCCGGAGTCAAGGACCCTTCGAGGCTGATTCTCTCACCTCACATCGGCTGGACCAGCATCGAGGCCCGTATCCGCTTAGTGGAAGTCCTCGAGGAGAATATCCGCACCTTCCTGGAGAGCGGCAAGTAGGAATTTACTCCCACTCGATAGTTGCGGGGGGTTTGGACGAGATGTCGTAGACGACGCGGTTCACTCCCCGCACTTTGTTTATGATGTCGTTGGAGACTTTCGCCAGGAAGTCGTAGGGGAGGTGTACCCAGTCGGCGGTCATGCCGTCGGTGGAGACCACTGCCCTGAGGGCGATGGTGTACTCGTAGGTGCGCTCGTCGCCCATGACTCCCACACTGCGTACGGGAGGGAGGATTGTTCCGGCCTGCCAGATGCAGTCGTAGAGGGTCAGGAAGCCCTCGCCGGTCTCGGTGCCGCCTGTGGCCGCTGCTCCGGATGCGGGCTGCCAGCCTTCGGGAGCGGGGGTGGAGCGGAGGGCGTCGATGTAGATGGCGTCGGCGTTGCGCAGTATCTCCAGTTTCTCGCGGGTTACCTCGCCGAGCACCCTGATGCCGAGGCCGGGGCCGGGGAAGGGATGGCGGGAGATGAGGGAGTTCTTGATGCCGAGGGCGCGGCCTACGCGGCGGACCTCGTCCTTGAAGAGGGAGCGCAGGGGCTCGACTATCTTAAGGTTCATCTCCTCGGGCAGACCGCCTACGTTGTGGTGGGACTTGATGGTCTGCGAGGGACCGTTGACGGAGGTGGACTCTATCACGTCCGGATAAATGGTGCCCTGGGCAAGCCAGGATGCGTTCTCTATCTTATGTGCCTCCGCGTCGAAAACCTCGATGAAGGTGCGGCCGATGGCCTTGCGCTTGGCCTCGGGATCGGAGATGCCCTCGAGGGCCTTGAGGAAGAGCTCGGTGGCGTCCACTCCGCGGACGTTGAGGCCCATGTCCTGGTAGGAGGCCAGCACGGACTCGTACTCGTCCTTGCGCAGCAGCCCGTTGTTGACGAAGATGCAGTGCAGCTGCCGTCCGATGGCCCTGTGCAGCAGGACAGCCGCCACGGAGGAGTCGACTCCGCCGGAGAGGCCGAGGATGACATTGTCCTGACCTATTTTCTCCCTGAGGGACTCGATGGAGCTTTCGATGAAGGAGGCGGGAGTCCAGTCGCCCTTGCAGCCGCAGATGCGCATGGCGAAGTTCTCCAGAATCTGAGGTCCGTAGGCCGAATGATAGACCTCCGGGTGGAACTGGACGCACCAGGTCTGCTCACCTTTTATATGATAGGCGGCGTTGACCACATCGTCGGTGGAGGCTATGACCTCCGCGCCTTCGGGGAGACGGGCGATGGTGTCGCCGTGAGACATCCAGACCTGCGAGTCGGAGGGAATGCCCTCGAACAGGGGGCATTGTTCCTTGATATGCATGATGGCGCGGCCGTACTCCCGGGCGATGGAGGGATTGACCTCCCCGCCGTAGCGGTGGGCGATGTACTGGGCACCGTAGCAGATGCAGAGCATGGGAAAGCGGCCCTTGATGCCGGAGAGATCGGGGGAGGGGGCCTTCGGGTCGCGGACGGACCAGGGGCTGCCCGAGAGGACCACGCCGCGGACGCTGTCGTCGAGGGCGGGTATCCTGTTGAATGGATGGATTTCGCAATAAACGTTCAGCTCCCTGAGTCTGCGGCCGATAAGCTGGGTGACCTGTGAGCCGAAATCGAGGATTATGATCTTCTCCGTCATGGTGTGTGGTGGGTTACTGTTAAAATTTAATGTCAGGGTGCAAATGTATATAAATTTCAATTAATTTTGCGCCCCGAATATGCAAAACGTAAGAAATATAGCCATCATCGCCCATGTCGACCACGGTAAGACCACTCTGGTGGACAGAATGATATATCAGGCGAAGCTCGTCCGGGAGGACGGAAAGCACGGGGGCGACCTGATTCTGGACAACAACGATCTGGAGCGTGAGAGAGGCATCACTATCCTCGCCAAGAACGTATCTGTGCCCTACAAGGGCATCAAGATCAATATTATAGACACTCCGGGCCACGCCGATTTCGGAGGCGAGGTCGAGAGGGTGCTCAACATGACGGACGGAGTGCTGCTGCTGGTGGATGCCTTCGAGGGCACCATGCCGCAGACCCGATTCGTGCTGCAGAAGGCCATAGAGATGGGCAAGAAGCCTATCGTGGTGATCAACAAGGTGGACAAGCCCAACTGCCGTCCCGACGAGGTCAACGAGCAGGTCTTCGACCTGATGTTCTCGCTCAACGCCACTGAGGAGCAGCTGGACTTCAAGACTGTCTACGGCAGTGCCAAGCAGGGCTGGATGTCCCTGGACTGGCGCAAGCCCACGGGTGACATCATCCCTCTGCTGGACACTATCGTGGCTGAGATACCGGCGCCCAAGTATGTGGAGGGCACTCCCCAGATGCTGATTTCCTCCCTCGAATATTCGCCCTACGTGGGACGTATCGCGGTGGGCAGGGTCAGCCGCGGAGCCCTGACGGCCGGCATGCAGATCTCCCTCTGCAAGAAGGACGGCACGGTGGAGAAACAGAAGATCAAGGACCTGATGGTATTCCAGGGACTCGAGAAGAAGAGCGCCGGGAAGGTGGAGTGCGGGGATATATGCGCTGTAGTCGGCCTGGAGGACTTCGAGATAGGCGATACGGTGGCCGATTTCGAGAATCCGGAGGCTCTGCCGCCCATCACCGTGGACGAGCCTACGATGAGCATGCTGTTTACCATCAACGATTCCCCTTTCTTCGGCCGCGACGGCAAGTACGTGACCTCGAGGCATCTGAAGGAGCGTCTGGAGAAGGAGCTGGAGAAGAACCTGGCGCTGAGGGTAAAGCCCGGTCTGGGTGCCGATTCCTTTATAGTGTACGGGCGCGGCGTGCTGCATCTGTCGATCCTTATCGAGACGATGCGCCGCGAGGGCTTCGAGCTGCAGGTCGGCCAGCCCAAGGTCATCGACAAGAATATCAACGGGGTACGCTGCGAGCCCGTCGAGCTGCTGACCATCGACCTGCCCGAGGACATGGTCGGCAAGGCCATAGAGATATCCACCCGCCGCAAGGCTTCCCTGACCCACATGGAGACCCGCGGAGACAGGGCCCATCTGGAGTTCGACATCCCCTCGAGGGGACTTATCGGTCTGAGAAGCAACCTGATGACCGCCACCCAGGGCGAGGCCGTGGTGGCCCACCGCTTCAAGGGCTACGAGCCGTACAAGGGCGAGATAGAGAAGCGCAACAACGGCTCCCTAGTCTCCCTCGAGACCGGTCTCTCTGTGGCATACGCCATGGACAAGCTCCAGGACCGCGGCCGGTTCTTCATCGATCCGGGCGAGGAGATCTACGCCGGTCAGGTGGTCGGCGAGCACACCAGGGCGAGCGACCTGGCCATCAATATCTGCAAGACCAAGAAACTGACCAATATGAGGGCATCCGGCTCCGACGAGAAGGTGATGCTGCCGCCTCCCATCAAGTTTTCCCTCGAGGAGGCTCTGGAGTATATCCAGGAGGACGAGCTGGTGGAGGTGACACCTCATTTCATGCGTCTGAGGAAGATTATTCTGGACGAGAACGAGAGAAAGCGCAGGAGAATGCAATAAAAAAGTGCAAAAGATTTCAGATTATTGAAAAATTTTATATCTTTGCCGCCCTTAATTGTCGGGAAATGAATTGCAAGATAGGGATACGCGGGCTTTCAAACGGAGAACATCCGTTCCACTTCAAGGTAGACGGGAGTTTCTTCGAGGCATACGAGAGCGATACAGTCTCGGATGCTGAACTGGATGTCAACGTTCTGGTAACCAAGGAATCAGGCCGCATGAGCCTGGACCTTGGAATTACAGGGGACGTGACGGTGAAGTGCGACAGATGCCTCGCGGACCTGAAGATTCCGGTGGATATTCAGGTGCCTTTCTCGGTGATGTTCTCCTCATACGCAGAGGATGCGGAGGAGGGGATTTCGGACGAGGTGATTCTTCTGGACGGCAGTTCATCCGAGATAGACCTGAGTCAGATTATTTACGACTATGTCAATCTCAGCCTCCCGATTAAGAAGGTCCATCCGGACGGCGGCTGCGACCCCGTGATGATGGAAAAACTGAAGGACATTTTAAAATAGAAATAATTAAAATTTAGAATAAAGATGGCACATCCCAAACACAAACTTTCAAAGCAGCGCAGGGACAAACGCAGAACTCATGACAAACTGACCCTCCCCGCACTTTCCACATGCTCCAACTGCGGAGCCACAGTACTGTATCACCGCGTATGCCCCGAGTGCGGCTACTATCGCGGACGTCTGATGGTGGAGAAGAACGTTGAATAAAACTTACGCTGAAATCAGCGGATGGCCCCATAGTTCAAGGGATAGAATGGAAGTTTCCTAAACTTTAGATACAGGTTCGAGTCCTGTTGGGGCTACTCTTAAGGCTGTAACCGTGCAGGTTACGGCCTTTTATCTTATCCTCTGGGATGGTGGTCGAGGATGGTGCGCTGCCATTTGCCTGAGTCGATGTGGGTGTAGATCTCGGTGGTGAGAATACTCTCGTGGCCGAGCATCTGCTGGACGGACCGCAGGTCGGCCCCGTTTTCGACGAGATGGGTGGCGAAGGAATGACGGAGGGTGTGGGGCGAGACCTCCTTTGTGATGCCGGCAGCCTGGCACTGTCTCCTGATGATCAGAAAAACCATCTGGCGGCTCATCTGTCCGCCGCGCCGGTTGAGAAAAAGGACATCCTCGTCTTTCTTCGAGGCGAAGCTGCGACGGGTCTGCGAGATGTACAGCCGTACGGCGCGTACAGCAGGCTCACCTATCGGAACGAGCCTCTGTTTGTTACCTTTTCCAATGACCCTGATGAACGAATCTTCGAGGAACAGGTCGGAAATGCGCAGCGAAACCAGCTCGCTGACCCGCAGGCCGCAGGAGTACAGCACCTCGAGGATGGCCCTGTTGCGGTGGCCCTCGGGAGTTGACAGGTCTACGGAGGAGATAAGGCGGTCCACTTCCCCGACGGAGAGCACGGTGGGGATGTGGCGGGATATTTTAGGGGAGTCAATTTTCTCGGCCGGATTGTCCTGGATCCTGCCCTCTATTTCCAAAAATCCGTAGAAACTCTTGAGGGAGCTGACCAGTCTGGACTGGCTCCGCTTTGATATGCCGTGTTCCACCTCCGAGGCCAGAAAGGAGCTGAGGTCATCCGTGGTCAGTTCTTCAGCTCTCTGCCCGGGGTAAGCACCCCTGAGCTTGGCTATGTCGCTCATATAGGAGGCCACTGTGTTCGCGGACAGGGACCTCTCGATACGCAGGTATGAGCGGTAGTCGGAGAGTATGTCGGGCCAGTCTGTCATTGTCTTGGCTTTTGGGACAATGCCGGATAGGACGCGCACCACTCAGTGAGGGGGCATTCTCCGCATTTGGGATTGCGTGCGGTGCAGGTATAGCGGCCGTGGAGGATGAGCCAGTGGTGGGCGATGGCCCGTTGCTCTACGGGTATGTGGCTCTCCAGGTCGGCCTCGACTTTCTCAGGAGTTTTTCCGCGGGAGAGTCCCAGCCGGTTGGAAACCCTGAGCACGTGGGTGTCGACAGCTATGACAGGTTTGTCGTAGAGGATGGAGGCGACTACGTTGGCTGTCTTGCGGCCTACTCCGGGCAGGGTCATGAGGCTGTCTATGTCAGAGGGTATCACGGAATGGAAGTCTTCCACCAGCATCCGGGCCATGTCTGTCAGGTGGCGGGCCTTGCTGTTGGGATAGGAAACGGAGCGGATCAGGGACAGCACGTCGTCGAAGGACGCGGCGGCCAGGTCTTCCGGGGTCGGGAAGCGTTCGAAGAGGGCCGGAGTTACTGTATTGACCCGCTTGTCGGTGCACTGGGCCGAGAGTATCACGGACACGATCAGCTCATATCCGTTCTTGAAATGCAGCTCTGACTGTGCTGCGGGGCGGTTTGAGGCAAACCATCCGAGTATTGCCCCGTATCTTTTTTTCAATGGGAGTACTGAAGGCATGGCCGTGCGTTATATGAATTCTGAGAGGTCCAGCTCCATGCTGGACTCCTCCGGGACTTCAGTGCAGGTGAGGTTCTCGCAGAGAAATGTGCGGGCAGGATACTGCTCGAATAGGCTGTGGTTGTGAGTGACCATGATGACTACCGGTCCGTTCTCACGGTTGATTCTGACCAGCAGGTCCATGATTTCGCGGGCAGTCTCTCCGTCCAGATTGCCGGTGGGCTCGTCGGCCAGGATGATGCCGGGACTGTTGAGCAGGGCCCTGGCGATGGCAGTGCGCTGCTGTTCGCCGCCAGAGAGCTGGTGGGGCATGTTGCCGGCCTTGTGCTCCATCCCTACGGCGGAGAGCACGCTGCGTATGCGTCTGTCGATGCTGACGCTGTCCTTCCATCCCGTAGCCCGCAGCACGAAGCGCAGGTTCTCGTAGACGGATCTGTCCATGAGCAGCTGAAAGTCCTGGAATACCACGCCAAGCTGTCGTCTGAGATAGGGTATCTGTCTGTCTTTCAGCTTGCGCAGATTGAATTCCCCAACTATCGCCGTGCCGTTGGTGACGGGCAGCTCTCCTACGATTGTGCGGATGATGGAAGTCTTGCCGCTGCCGACTTTCCCGATGATATAGACAAATTCGCCGCTGTGGATGCTCATGTTGAGGTCGGATATGACGAGGGTGCCGTTGTTGCGGATGTCGGTGTGCTCGAAAAATATGATGGGACGGTCTTTGTTTTCTTCCATGAAACAGTGCATTTATCTTACAAAGATAGGCAAATAATTCTTACATTTGCCCCAAATAGAATAAAATGGTCTGGAAAAGATTTATCACCGTATCGGTCATAGCCATATCCTTTAGTCTCAGCGCCGGCGGTCAGCAGTATCCCTGGCAGGACCGGGACCTGAAGCACCGTTTGGACCGCGTCAAGGAATTGTTTGACAACGATATGTATTCAGCGGCCAGGGACGAGGCCGCCGACATTCTCAGGGAATGTGAGGTTTCGTCTTCCGTGGAGGCCGGACTCGCCTCGGTCGGCATAATCTGCGATATCCGTCTGTGCAGTCCCGACATAGATGCCCTTATGGATGAGTATGAGGAGAATTACCGCTATGCTCCGGAATTTATGAAGGTCCGCCTGATGTATGCCGGATATTATTTTGACAAAAAGGATTACGGACGGGCGCTCGGGATACTTGAGGAGGTCGGATATTCTCTTCTGGACAAGGAGGATAAGGCAACATATCTTTTCCAGCGCTCATTCTGTCAGCTCCGGACGGGCAGGGCCGACCTCGCGCGCAACGGCTTCGACCGTCTGCTGGAGGGCCGGCACAACCGCTACACCGTGGCGTCCACATACTACAGGGGCTATATCGCCTATACAGAGAATGATTTCAGGAAGGCCGTCCGTCTCCTGTCGTCTATCCGCAATGACGGGCACTACAGGGCATATTGCGAGTATTATATCCTGGAATCCAAGCTGATGCTGGAAGATTACGGATATGTTGTGGAAAACGCAGACGCGGTCTCCGCCATGGTGACGGGAGATATGAGGGCGAAGGTGGCAAGAATGGTGTCTCAGGCCTACTACAGGCTGGACCGTCCTGAAGATGCCCGCAAATGGTTCGAAAGCTATTCCTCCTCTGGAGCAGACATGTCCCGCAAGGACAATTATTATCTCGGTATCATTTCTTATTCGCTGGGTTCCTACCGCGCTGCGGCCGAGGCATTCTCGAAGGTGATAGACGGCTCGGTGGACTCCCTGGCGCAGAGCGCGTGCCTCAATATGGCCAATTCCTGCCTCGAGCTGAAGAACAAGCACGAGGCCATGCTCTACTACAAGAAGGCAGCCGATATGGATTTCGACAGCAGCATCATGGAGGAGAGCTTCTTCAATTACGCCAAGCTGGCATTCGATGTGAACTCGGACATAGTCCCTTTCCAGGATTATCTGGAGGCATATCCCGGGTCCGGACGTTCGGACGAGATCTATTCCTACATAGCCACATCCTATCTGCTGTCCAAGCAGTACAAGTCAGCCGTCAGCGCCCTGGGAAGGATCCGCCGCCTGACGCCAGGGATGTCTCTGAATCTGCAGAAAGCGGCGTTTCTAAGGGGCAAGGAGCTGTTCGACATGGGGTCGTTCGAGGGGGCTGTCAACGGGTTCCGGACATCCCTGCAGCATTCGTCCTATAACCAGACACTCGCCCTGCTCACCCGTTTCTGGCTCGCGGAGGCATATTCGCGCTCCGGGCAGACCGATGAGGCGATAAGGCTCAATGACAACCTTTACCGAAGCCAGGCTTTCCGCTCCTTCAAGGAATACCCGCTGATGCTGTACGGTCAGGGCTACAATTATTTCGTGAAGGAGGATTATGAGCAGACAGTCCTGTGGATGACCAGGTTCCTGGAATTCCGTACAGTAAAGATGGACCTGGTCGTCGATGCCAGGCTGAGACTGGGTGACTCCTATTTCATGCTGCGGGACTATCCCCGTGCCGCCTCCGTCTACGAGGAAGTGGCCAGAACCGGATATCAGGACGCGCAGGCCGTGTACGCTGCATATCAGTGCGCCGTGTCCTATGGACTTATGTCCGACCTGGAGAAGAAAACGGAGATACTGGAGGATGTGATGGACCGCAGCAGCAGCGCGCCTGTCTATTCCAGGGCGGTGTATGAGCTAGGGCGTACATATGTGCAGAGAGGCATGGCAGATAAGGCCGGCCGCTGTTTCACGTATCTCTACGAGGAGGTCTCGGATCCTGTATACAATGCCAAGGCCATGCTGGAGCTCGGTATGCTTTATTCCAATGCCGGAGAATATGACAGGGCGCTCGGATGCCTGACCCGCATAGTGGAGGAGATGCCGCTGTCGGAGGATACGGACAACGCGCTTGCTGCGATAGAGAGCATCTACATGACTCTCAACAGGCCTGACGATTATTTCGCATATCTCGACAAGACCGGTCTGTCGGGAACGAAGACACAGGACGAGAAGGAGCTGATGATATTCAATGCGGCTGAGCAGCAGTATCTCTCCGGAGACTACGCCTCTGCGGAAAAATCGCTTCGTTCATTCATATCGAGGTATCCCGAGGGGCAGAAGACTACCCTGGCCTATTTCTACCTCGGTGAGTCCCTTTCCGCCCTCGGTAACAAGGAAGCGGCCGCGGAGGCCTATGCGGAGGTTATGGACAAGGGTGAGGGAGCGTTCGTGGAACTGTCCACCCTGCATTATGCCAGGATATGCTACGAGCTGGAAAGGTATGACAAGGCCGCAGCGGCCTATGCGTCTCTTTATGCGGTGGCCCGTCTTGACAACAACCGTTACGAGGCTCTGTGCGGCACGATGCGCTCGTATTTCATGGGAGAAAGATACCAGGCGGCCATCGACGCCGCCGCCGGTGTGGAGGCGGCGGCGGGAGTTACGGACGAGGACCGTCAGGAGTCGGAATATGTCACGGCAAAGTCCCTTCTCGCCCTTGGCCGCAGGGAAGAGGCCCTTCCGCTGCTGCGGCGGCTCTCATCCGACACATTCTCCGACAGAGGCGCCGAAGCGGCTTATCTGCTGATACAGGACACTTATGACTCAGGAAATTTCGAGGAGGTGGAGAATCTCGTCTACGCCTTCTCGGATTCCCAGACCAATCAGCTTTATTGGCTGGCGAAAAGCTTTATAGTTCTCGGGGATTCCTTCGCGGAGAGGGAGGTCTGGAACCAGGCCAGGGCGACCTTCGAGAGTGTCCGGGACGGTTATGAACCCTCCGGCCCCAAGGACGATGTGCTGGAGCAGGTAGCCATGAGACTTGAAAGGCTGGATAAAATGAATGAACAATGATGAAAATGCACAGGACAACAATTATAGCATCGGTACTGGTTCCGCTGCTGTTCGCGGCGGCACCCCGTGCCCATGCGCAGACAGGTATCAACTCCACCGTGGAGGTAGAGCGGGACTATGAGGGCAGTATCGCCCGCGCCGTGAAGTATCCGGTGGATGCTCCGGTGGAGGACTCTCTGCTCAATTTCAAGCTTGATTTCGACTATACTACATTCTACAGCCCATACAAGGACCTGTACGAGTTCGCGCCGATGATGACGCTGGGACCTGCCTCTGAGGGACGGACCGTGTACCCCTGGCTGTATGCCGTACTGGCGGCGGCATGGCCGTTGACCCCTTCGGCAGAACTGGCCGTAACCCCCCGTCTCGGGGACAGGTTCTCTCTCGGATTCTATGCCGCTCATGATTCATTCTGGGGCAATGTCCCGCAGGTCGGGACGGCCGGTGCAGGCGGGAGGCCCGTCCTTACCGGAGAGACGGTATCCGGAGACCGGATGAAGAACAGGGCAGGGGCCGCATTCGGCTATCGTTGGAGGAAAGGTGAGCTGAAGCTCGGTGCGTCCTATTCCGGCTCCATGTATGCTCTGGCGCCAGTGGAAGACTTCTCTTCCTACAGGGCGCTGAACACCTTCGATCATCTCCGGGCCGGACTTTCTGTTCGCTCGGCCAATCCGGATTCCGATGCATTTTATTATGACCTCAATGTAGACTACCGGTATTTCAACGACCGTCAGTACATCGCGGAGCATCTTGCCGATGCGGAAGTCTCCCTTGGTGCCACCGTCAGGAGAGAGCACAAGATCTACCTTAGATTCGCCGGCACTTTCTCCGATTACGGCGTCTGGAAGATTTCCCCCATGTACCGTTGGGCGGGAGACCGCTGGCGGATCAAGGCCGGAGTGACATTCTCGTCCGCATACGGAGGCAGGATAAGTGACGGGAACCAGGGTATAATCAGCAGCAGCAACCGTTTTCTCATACATCCGGATGCGTCAGTGACCTTCGAGGCGGCGCGCAATGCCCTGTGGCTCTACATGAAGGCGTACGGCGACAACAGACTGTACACTCTCTACGAACTTTTCTCCATCAATCCATGGATGGACCATTCTGATATTCCGCATCTGTCATCCACGCCGATTGCGGCTGAGCTGGGACTTAGGGGGCAGGTGAGGGACCGTTTCTCCTACAGTGTGGGGGCAAATTATTCCTATGTCCGCAACATGCTTGCATTCATGTCCATGCAGCAGGGACAGAGCGTGTACCAGAGCCCTGCAGGAGGAGTGTCGCATGTGTTCACGGCATCGGGTGCACTCCGGTGGAAGTCGCGGGATTTCCTTGCTTCAGCAGAGTTCAGTTACCGTGCCTTCTCGGATCCTGATGCCGCTCTGATGATGCCTGCGTTCGACCTCAATGCCGTCCTGGAGTACAATCTCAGGCAACGTCTTTTCATCAGGGCGGACTGTTATTTCCGTACTTCCGCCGTCGGGGAGTACTTTGGAGCAGGAGCCTCGGTCCCTGTAAGGTACGATGTGCCCGCCTTTGTGGACCTGGGATTGCGGATATCCTATGCGTTCAATATGCATGTGACGGCGTTTGTTGAAGGTAATAATCTGGCAAACAATAAGATACAATATTTTCTCAATTATCTGGAGCCTGGAATCAATATTGGTGCAGGCATTTGTCTGAGATTTTAAGATTTTTTGTATCTTTGTCCGTTATATAATTTTGAACCACGATGACAGATAAAGAAATGATTGAAGCGGAAAGAGAGTATTCTGCGGACAGTATTCAAGTTTTGGAGGGGCTGGAGGCAGTCCGGAAGCGTCCCTCGATGTATATCGGGGACATCGGACCCAGAGGTCTGCACCATCTGGTCTATGAGGTGGTGGACAACTCCATCGACGAGGCCCTCGCAGGGTTCTGCAGAAATATCGAAGTAACCATTCTGCCTGACAATTCCATACGCGTCAAGGACGACGGACGCGGTATCCCTACCGGTATTCATGAGAAAGAAGGACGCTCGGCCCTCGAGGTCGTGCTCACGGTGCTGCACGCCGGCGGCAAGTTCAGCAAGGACAGCTACAAGGTGTCCGGAGGTCTGCACGGTGTGGGTGTTTCCTGCGTCAACGCTCTGTCGGTGTATCTCAAGGCCGAGGTGCACCGTGAGGGCAAAATCTTCGTACAGGAGTACAGCAGGGGAGTGCCAAGGTATCCGGTAAAGGTGACCGGAGAGTGCAGCGACACAGGTACCATCATCACCTTTACGCCTGACAGCGAGATATTCAGGATGACTACGGTCTACGATGCTTCCGTGCTGGCTACCCGGCTTCGGGAGCTTGCATATCTGAACAAAGGCATCCGCCTTTCCCTTATCGATGAGAGGACGCCTCTCGCCGAGGAGGGCATGGAGACAATGGACGAGGCCGAGCAGACGCCCGCGCGTCAGGAGTTCTACTCCGAGCACGGTCTGGTGGAGTTCGTGCAGTACCTGGACGGTACCCGTGAGAAGCTCACCGAGAAGCCCATCTCCCTGGAAACCGACAGGACTGGCATTCCGATCGAGATAGCGATGCAGTACAATACTGGATTTTCCGAGAATATCCATTCGTACGTCAACAACATCAACACCATAGAGGGCGGTACCCACCTCACCGGTTTCCGCCGGGGGCTGACCTCCACCCTCAAGGCTTACGCCGAGAAGAACGGCTACCTGTCCAAGCTCAAGTTCGATCTTGACGCCTCGGACTTCCGTGAGGGTCTGACAGCCGTCATATCCGTCAAGGTAGCCGAGCCCCAGTTCGAGGGGCAGACCAAGACCAAGCTGGGCAACAGCGAGGTGGACGCCGCAGTGTCCCAGGCGACAAAGGCTGCCTTGGAGACCTACCTGGAGGAGAATCCCAAGGATGCCAAGAGCATCATAGACAAGGTGATACTGGCAGCTACCGCGAGACATGCGGCCCGTAAGGCCCGCGAGCTGGTGCAGCGCAAGACCGTCATGTCAGGTGCCGGGCTTCCCGGCAAGCTGGCCGACTGTTCCAACCGTGATCCCGAGAAATGCGAGCTCTTCCTGGTCGAGGGAGACTCCGCCGGCGGAACGGCCAAGACCGGCCGTGACCGTACCTATCAGGCCATCCTGCCTCTCCGCGGCAAGATTCTCAACGTGGAGAAGGCCATGGAACACAAGGTCCTGGAGAGCGAGACCATCCGCAACATCTACACCGCCCTCGGAGTGACCATAGGCACTGAGGACGACTCGAAGGCGGCCAACCTCGACAAGCTCCGCTACCACAAGGTCATCATCATGACCGATGCCGATGTCGACGGAGCCCACATCGCCACTCTTATCCTGACATTCTTCTTCCGTTATATGCCCGACATGATAAAGAACGGTTATGTCTATATCGCCGCGCCTCCTCTTTACAAGGTCAAGAGCAAGAAGGGCAAGGAGGAGAAATACTGCTGGACTGAGGAGGAGCGCATCGCCGCCATCGCCGAGATCGGAAAGGGGAATGAGGGCAGCATCTATGTCCAGCGCTACAAAGGTCTCGGCGAGATGAACGCCGAGCAGCTCAAGGAGACCACCATGGACCCTGCGACCAGGCTCCTGCGCCAGGTGACCATCGACAATGCCGCTGAGGCCGACCGCATCTTCTCCATGCTCATGGGGGACGAGGTGCCTCCCCGCAGAGAGTTCATAGAAATGAACGCCAAATACGCTAAAATCGACGCATAAATCATTTAAAATCACCAGCTATGGATATTTTTGAAAGAATAAGCAAAGACGAGGGAGGTCCCCTTGGACAGTACCGCGCAAGAGGTCACGGATATTTCACATTCCCCAAGCTCGAGGGCGAGATAGCTCCGAGGATGAGGTTCAACGGACACGAGGTGCTCTGCTGGAGCCTCAACAACTACCTCGGACTGGCCAACCATCCCGAGATCCGCAAGGTAGACGCCGAGGCCGCAGCCCGCTGGGGGCTTGCCTATCCCATGGGCTCCCGTATGATGTCCGGACAGACAGCTCTTCATGAGAGACTCGAGAGGGAACTGGCCGAATTTGAGCAGAAGGAGGATGCCTTCCTGTTCAATTTCGGATACCAGGGCATTATCTCCACGATAGACTCTCTGGTGAACCGTCATGACGTAATCGTATACGATTCCGAGGCCCATGCCTGCCTGATCGACGGCTGCAGGCTGCATATGGGCAAGAGAATGGTATATCCCCACAATGATATTGAGAAATGCGAGAAGACCATCCAGCGCGCCCTCAAGGTGTGCGAGGAGACCGGTGGCGGAGTCCTGCTGATCACGGAGGGTGTGTACGGCATGACAGGAGCTCTCGGCATCCTGGACAAGATCGTGGCTCTCAAGAAGAAATATCAGTTCCGCATCCTCATTGATGATGCTCATGGCTTCGGCGTTATGGGCCCTCACGGCCGCGGAACATCCGAGCATTTCGGAGTTATGGACGGCATCGACCTTTATATCGGAGCCTATGCCAAGTCCATGGCCATCATCGGCGGTTTCGTGGCAGGTCCCAAAGCCATCATCAACTACCTGCGCTACAACATGCGCTCGCAGATCTACGCCAAGTCCCTTCCCATGCCCATCGTGGAAGGCTGTCTCAAGAGACTGGAGATTATCCGCGGTCCCGAGGGAGACGAGCTCCGCAAGAAGCTGTGGACCGTTACCCGTGCGCTGCAGAACGGTTTCAGGGAGAGAGGCTTCGATATCGGACTTGCAGAGGCCTGCGTAACGCCCGTCTTTATCCACGGCACCGTGCCTCAGGCCACCAATATGCTCGTAGACCTCAGGGAGAACTACAATCTGTTCTGCTCCGTAGTCGTCTACCCTGTGGTGCCCAAGGGCGTAATCATGTTCAGGATCATTCCCACCGCAGCCCATTCGCTGGAGGACGTGGAGTATACCCTCAATGCATTCTCCGAAGCCAAGAAGAAACTCGATGCCGGAGAATACGACGGTGAAGACATTCAGGACAGGGCACTTGTCTAAGGCGCTATGAAGGACGACAAGCAGTTTCTGAAGGATTCCAAGATTTATTTGTCCCTCCTCGTGGTACTGGCGGTCACCGTACTGCTCTTCCCTGAGGAGGGCAAATTCAAGTACAGCTACCAGTCGGGACGGCCGTGGGTCTACGAGACCCTGCTGTCTCCGATAGACTTCCCTATTCTAAAGACCGAGCAGGAGCTGCTCGCGGAGAAAGAGGAGAAAGCCGCCCAGGTAATACCGTATTTCGAGTATGACAATGCTGTGGCGAATGTCCAGATTCAGCGTATGCGCAGCATGCAGGGCGGTGAGAATGTCAATGACCACCTCCTGTATTTCATTGTAGAGTCTCTTTACAAGATGTACTCTGTCGGAATCCTGCCGGCGACGGAGAACGTCCCCTCGGGCGGCACCATAGTTGTACAGAAGGATAAAAGAGCACAGGAGGTGCCTGTCTCCGAGGTGTATACGCCTAAGAAAGCAGAGGGCTACATAAAATATTACCTTTCGATAAGTTTTCCGGACTACGATCCGGATTCGGTCTACAGCGCGTACAGGATCGGCGACTACATTGCGCCGAACCTCGTATTTGATCAGAACAGGACGGACCTTTTCCATAAAGAGGCGGTGGACTATATCTCGCCGACTAAGGGCATGGTCTATGCCGGGCAGCTTATTGTTTCCGAGGGCGAGATCGTCACCAGGGAAGTCGAGCAGCTGCTGGATTCCTTCAAGAGGGAATATCAGCTCACCTACGGCTATGCTGAGTCTCCGCTGGGACTCGGGGTGGGACATTTTATTCTCTGCCTGATCATCGTGGCCTCGCTCTTCGCTGTCATATATTTTACCAGCAAGGAGATAATCAGCCGGCGTAAGTCATTCTACTTCATCCTTACCCTCTATGTACTGCTGTTCGTGCTGACGGTACTCATCCGCAGCATCAGCGTCGATTACCTCTATCTGGTGCCGTATTCGGTGTTCGCCATCTACCTGATGATATTTTTCAAGAGGAAGTATGTCTTTCCGGTGTATACCATCATGCTGCTGCCCCTGCTTTTCCAGAGCGAGCACGGTGTGGAGCTGTATATGATGAATCTTACGGGCGGCATCATCGCCATAGTGACTTTCAAGTATTTCAACAGCGGATGGGTGCAGTTCCTCAACTCCCTTTTCATATTCATCGGCCTTACCCTTACCTACATGGGCTTCCTTCTCTCGGAGGACGGGACACTGTCCCTTTTCAATCCCAGAGATATTTTCCGCCTGGCAGTCAATTCCCTGCTGGTGGTGGCCGCCTATCCGGTGGCATTCATCTTCGAGAGGATGTTCTCGCTGGTCTCGCATTTCCGCCTGGTGGATCTCTCCGATACCAACAACAAGCTGCTGAGGGAGCTGGCGCAGAAGGCACCCGGTACATTCCAGCATTCGCTGCAGGTGTCCAACCTGGCTTTCGAGGCGGCGCGTGAGATAGGAGCCGACATGATTCTTACCAGGGTAGGGGCGCTTTACCACGATATAGGCAAGATGAAAAATCCGCAGTGCTTCGTGGAGAATGCTCCGGCCGGAGTCAACTATCACAAGGGACTGTCGCCGGAGGAGAGTGCCCAGCAGATTATACGCCATGTGGACGACGGTGTCGACATCGCGCGCAGGCATAAGCTGCCGGAGGTGGTCATAGATTTTATCAGGACCCATCATGCGAAGACGGTGACCTTCTATTTCTATGCCCAGTACTGCAATGCGGGAGGCGACCCGGCCAATATGGAGCCTTTCATGTATCACGGAGAGCTGCCTACGACCAAGGAGCAGGTCATCGTCCTCATGGCTGATGCAGTGGAGGCTGCTTCCCGCTCGCTCAAGGACTACACGAAGGAGAGCATATCGGCACTTGTCGATTCCATTATAAGCAAGCGCCTGTCCGACTCCCAGCTCGTCGAGGCGGATATCTCCATCAAGGAAATCGAGACTGTCAAGAGGATGTTCAAGGAGCGTCTCGAACAGGTCTATCATGAGAGGATTGCCTATCCTACGATAAAAAAGTCTTGACAGGGCACAAATTTTGCGTATCTTTGCAGCCGTAAACGGGGATGTTTTGGTTTTGACAGCACAAGACATCGGACTGTAAGCATACCGGGGCAGGTGACCCACCCCGTCATCAAGGTTACAAAGCCATAACTGGCAACAACAACTATGCACTCGCTGCGTAAGTAAACCAGGTTTACTACCTTAATCGCGGTCGCCGAGGGCGATAGCGACGAGTATCCCGCCGGGCTTTCCGCCTGCTATGTCCGGCATACGGGGTATCATCCAAGCAGGATGCGGCTGCTGACTCCCTTAAGGCAGCTTAAGACTCAGGGGATAAGGATTCAGTGGCGCGTCTGTCCGCAGCTGCTTCCCGAAAACCAATGGCAGAATAAGTATGTAGAAAGCACTCGGGTGCTGTGTTTGGACGGCGGTTCGAGTCCGCCCATCTCCACAAAAAAGGTCGCCGAAGCGGCCTTTTTTTGTGAGTGAAAGGGGGCTGGCCGCTTCGTTCCGATGTTTGTAAAGATTGACAGCTTGTATTAAGTTTGCAGGTTGATTTGTAGATGAAAATTGTAGTTAGTTATGCTGATAGTTTTCGGTTTTCTGCTGGCCGGCGTACTGGCCGGGTATCTGCTGCGGAGGTTCCGGGTCAAGTGGATAGGGAAGGTGACTATGGTGCTTATCTGGATACTGCTGCTGCTTCTGGGAGTCGAGGTAGGCTCCAACAGGCAGCTCATAGAGAGTCTGCCTACGCTGGGGCTTGAGGCGGCGGCGGTCGCGGTGGTCTCTCTCTTCGGCAGCTGTCTCATGGCTATGCTGCTGTGGAAGTGTATAAACCGCAGGGAAAGGCGGAAGGAGGGCCCCGGCCAATGAGGGACAGTCTTATCATAATCGCCTTTTTCATAGCAGGCATCATCCTTGGGGTGACCGGCTTCCTGCCTTTTGACAAGGCCGGTTCAGACATAGCCATGTATGCCCTGTATGCCCTGATTTTCAGTGTGGGTTTCAGTGTAGGCAACAATCCTGACATCCTCCGCAGCTTCAGGAGGCTCAATCCCAGACTGGCCTTGCTGCCGGTAATGACGGTCCTCGGCACACTGGCGGCCTCATCTCTGCTCGGACTGCTCCTTCCGCACAGGACGGTGTCCGAGACAATGGCGGTGGCTTCAGGCTTCGCCTACTATTCGCTGTCCAGCGTGCTTATAACAGAATATATCGGACCTGAACTGGGTACGGTAGCGCTTATCTCCAATATCGTCAGGGAGTTCATAACCCTGGTGGCTGCCCCTCTCCTCGTCCGTTGGTTCGGTACTTTGGCGGCAATAGCATCCGGCGGGGCGACGACCATGGACGTCACCCTGCCGGCCATAGTCCGCGCAACAGGGGAAAAATACGCCGTGCTGTCAATGTATCATGGCTTTGTGGTGGACTTTACTGTGCCGTTTCTGGTTACATTCTTCTGTTCCCTGTAGCGGGCATTGAAATTTTTACTAACTTTGGTGCCGGATTTTTGGCAGTCATGCATAATATGGAAAAATTGGAATATAAAATTGCAAAGGGGCTCCTGGACATACAGGCCGTAAAGCTCAGCCCCGACAAGCCCTTCCTCTGGGCTTCCGGACTTCATTCCCCGATCTACTGTGACAACCGCAAGGCTCTCTCATATCCTGACTTCCGCAAGACTATCTGCGAGGCAATGATCGAGGTCATCAACGCTGACTTCAAGGATATCGACGTGATAGCCGGAGTGGCTACGGGCGCCATCGCCTACGGAGCCATCGTGGCCGAGATGATGGGCAAGCCCTTCGTGTACATCCGCTCCAAGGCCAAGGACCACGGCATGGGCAACCAGGTCGAGGGAGTGCTCCGAGGCGGAGAGAGAGTACTGGTCATCGAGGATCTGATCTCCACCGGCAAGAGCAGCCTGGCCGCAGTGGACGCTCTTCTCAAGTGCAGCGTGCATGTAGTCGGAATGGTGGCCATCTTCTCCTACAACTTCGACCGCTCGCGCCGTGCCTTCGAGAACGCTGACGTGGAGCTGCATACTCTTTCCAACTACGATACACTCGTGGACGTGGCCCTCGACTCGGGCTATATCAAGGACAGCGACGTGCAGATGCTCAGGGACTGGAGGTACGATCCGGACAAATGGAGCAAGGACCATGAGTGATACCACCCATATTTCCGGACGTGAGGTCCTTCTCAAGAGACCTCCTATGGTGCTGTTCGGTCTTTTTTCGGATCTGAGCGCCCTCGTGCAGAACGTGCCCGAGGAGTACGGCGGCAAGATTACCGCCGACCGGGACAGCGTCCATATCGAGTACAAGGGCATCAGCCTCGGTTTTGTAGTGGCCCGCCGCGAGCCGTTCTCGCTGGTGGTGCTTCAGGATGACGGTAAGTCCTTCCTGACATTCTCCGTGGAGTTCCATATGGATCCGGTCGGTCTGGACTCGACACTCTTCCACATCGAACTGAACACCGAGCTGAACTTCATGATGAAGATGATGGTGGGCAACAAGCTCCAGGAGATGGTGGACAATATCACTGACCAGGTGGAGAAAGCCGTCAACAGCTATGCGGAGGGTCATCCTGTAGATTTCTCCGATATCAAGCCCCCTGTCAGCTTCAGCTAGTCCGGTGCCATGCTTCCGGAGGCTTTCGTGCAGCAACTGACCATCTCCCTCGGTCCTGAAAGGGCGGGGGAGGTGGTTTCTTTTATAACCGGCACCCCGCCGTCCACGGCGGTGCGCGTCAATCCATTCAAGACAGAGGACTTCCCTGTGCAGTTCGCCTCGGGAACAGAGACTTGTTCCCGCTGGGGCAGGCTGCTCCCCGAGCGTCCCGAATTTTCCCTCGATCCCCTCTTCCACGCCGGTGCCTACTACGTTCAGGATGCCTCTTCTATGTATCTGGAGAGCATTCTGCCAGAGATGAGGCGCATGCGCTCCGCCTCTCCCGAAGGAGCATTCGCGGTGCTGGACCTGTGTGCCGCTCCCGGAGGCAAGAGTACCCATCTGCTCTCCATGCTCCGTGAGATTCCCGGTTCCTTCCTGGTGAGCAACGAGGTCATACGACAGCGTGCCTCCGTGCTCTGCGGCAATATCTCCAGGTGGGGAGCTGTGAACGTGGCGGTAACCAACAACGACCCGGCTGATTTCCAGCAGCTGGGCAAATACTTCGACGTGATAGTCGTGGACGCTCCGTGCTCCGGCGAGGGCATGTTCCGTAAGGATCCGGAGGCGGTGGCCCAGTGGTCGGAGGACAATGTCCGCCTTTGTGCGGCCCGCCAGCGGAGAATCCTCGCCGATATCATGCCCTGCCTGCGCCCCGGGGGGCTGCTCGTTTACTCAACCTGTACCTTCAATCCGGCGGAGGATGAGGATAATACGCGGTGGTTGGCCGCATCCTACGGTCTGGAGGTTGCCGATATGAGGCATTTTTATCCGGGAGACCCGATGGCGGGGGAGGGTTTCTACATGTCCGTCCTGCGCTTTCCCGGAGATGGCGGAAAATCATCGGAAATCCGGAAAAGGGAAAAATTGAAGACCGGACAGTATATGCCGTTCAAGGAGAAGGTGCCGTGGGTGGATGACGGTATTGCCCTCTACCGCCGCGGGGACCGGCTCAAAGCGTTTCCGGCAGATGCGGCGGTGCAGATGCAGGCGCTGGAGACAGTCCGGGGACTGAGGGTGCAGATGTCAGGAACGGCGGTGGCGGAGGTAATCGGTGGACGCGGTGCCGGGTCCGGTGTCAAGCCAGTGCTGCTGCCGCAGTATTCGTTGATACAGAGCGCCGTCTATCGCAGAGGCAGCCTGACGGAGGTCGAGGTCTCCCTTGAAACGGCTCTGGCTTACCTGCGCAGGGACAGTATCCGGTTGTCCGGGGCACCTTCCGGTTATGTGACCCTGACTTACGGCGGGATACCCTTCGGCCTGGTCAAGAACCTGGGTGTCCGCTGCAACAGCCTCTTACCGCCGTCCATGCGCCTGCGCACTGTATGAAAACCATTAAATCAACATAGATATGCAGAGGATAATAGTCATAGGAGCCACTTCCGGTATGGGCCGGGCCGTGGCGGAGATATACATCAGGCGCGGCTGCAGGGTCGGCATTACCGGACGCCGGGCGGGACTGCTGGACGAGATTGCCGCCGAATCGCCTGAGGGCGCTGTCTTTACCAAGGCATTCGATGTCACGTCGGACGCGGCATCGGATTCTCTGGCGGAGCTGGTCGGGGAAATGGGAGGAGTCGATCTTTGCCTCTACTCGTCAGGATACGGCCACACCAACACTGCTCTGGAACCGTCTTTGGAACTGGGACAGATAGACGTCAATGCCAAGGGATTCGTGCGCTGCGCCGTCTGGCTGTTCAACTACTGGGCGGACAGGGGGCAGAAAGGCCATCTGGCCGTGCTGTCCTCCGTCGCATCCATCCTGCCGCTGGGCGTATGCCCTTCGTATTCGGCAACCAAGAAATTCGAGGCCTTTTACCTCGAATCCCTGCGCCAGCTGGCAGTAATCCGAGGAACCGGCATCCGTTTCACGGCCATAAAGCCCGGCTTTGTCGATACCGATTTCATCCATGGCCGCCACTTTCCCATGACAATCCGCCGTGAGAAGGCCGCCAGGATGATAGTCAAGGCTGTGGACAGGCATAAAAAAACAGCGGTCATCGACAGGCGCTGGGCTGCGCTGGGAGTGCTGATGCGTCTGCTGCCTTATCCGCTGTGGAGATGGGGCGGCCGTTTCTTCCGGCCATATACAGATATGTTCTAGGTCCCGGAGGAGCCTAGAACATATACTGCCGCTCAGGTTTCACCACCTAGAGCTCTTCGAAGTTGATGTTTGAGAACTGGGAGTCGCCGTCATCGTCCCTTCTGGGAAGGCGGCTTGCGTGCTCCTCGTCCATAGTCCTTTCTACTACGGGAATAGGACATTTTTCCTTGATGAAGGCGATGACCTCCTCAAGTCCCTGGGAGAACTTCTCGAAGTCTTCCTTGTAGAGAAAAATCTTATGCTTGTCATAGGCAAAACGGCCGTCTTTCTCTATTCTCCTCTTACTCTCTGTGATGGTAAGATAGTAGTCATTGCCCTTTGTTGCTTTCACATCGAAAAAGTATGTCCTTTTTCCCGCACGTACCGGTCTCGAGTAAACATCGTCGCCGTTACGCTCCATAGCTGCTGCATTATCAATGTCTTCTGAATACATCTTTTATTAAATTTTATAAAATTTGACACAAATATAGGTTTTTTTCTCATCTAAAAAGTATATTTGCAAAATGTTTTAAAAATATTGTATGCTCAACCGACGTTTAATAAGGATAAAAGTCTTCAAAGTTCTTTACAGCATGGTGACCTCAGGCTCTGATTCTCTGATAGAAGCCGGGAAGACACTGGATTATTCATGCGAGAAGACACTGCATCTGTACTACTTCATACTCAACTGTGCCGCAGCCCTTGCCGGAGCGGCCCGCTCCCGTATCGAGACAGGTTTGAAAAAATTCAATCCGACCCCGGAGGAACGCAACCCCAACCGTAAATTTGCGGACAACGCGGTATCCGCATACCTCTCCGCGGATCCACGTTTTGTCAAATTCTGCGAGGACCACGGACTGGTCTGGAACGATGACATGTCAGTTCTTGTCCGCCGTCTGCTTGCCGATCTGTCCACAAGGGATTATTTCCAGGAGTACATGGCCTCGGAGACCCGTTCGCTGGAAGAGGACTGCGGGCTGTTCATCAGGATATTCTCTGACCTGGAACTGTTTGAGGACAATGAGGAGCTTGCTGCCGCCCTCGAGGACATGTCCCTTTTCTGGATAGACGACCTGGGTTTTGTCCTCTCTGTGATTGTCCGCAATCTGGAGGTGCTTCGCGCCAAGGGAACGATGCCGGTGCCGGGAGTCTTCCTCAAGGACGATGACCGGGAGTTCGCGAAGGAGCTGATGAGAGCGGCCATGACCGGATACCGCAAGTATATGGACATAGTCGTGGCCAATACCAGCAACTGGGATCCCGACCGCGTGGTGACCACCGACCTGGTGCTGATCGTGCAGGGCATAGCCGAGGCCGTGCGTTTCCCCAATATCCCCCTGAAAGTCACCATCAACGAATATGTGGAGATATCCAAGTTCTACAGTACGGGCAACAGCAGGGTCTTCGTCAACGGTCTGCTCGACCGGATACTGCGGAAGATGGTGGACAGCGGAGAGGTGGTCAAGTCAGGACGAGGACTTATCGAAAATTAGAAATAATGCGTATATTTGTTAAATAAAAGATTGTAAAACTAAAAGAACACAAAAATGAATCTTCTTAACGCTTTTTTCCTCCTCCAGGCTCAGCCTGCGGCTCAGGGAGAACCTACTTTTTTGGAGCAGTATTCATTCCTGATACTGATGATTCTCATCTTCGTGGTGATGTATTTCTTCATGATACGCCCCCAGCAGAAGAAACAGAAGGAGATCGTAAAGTGGAGGGAGTCCCTGAAAAGAGGCGACAAGGTAGTGACCGTCGGCGGCATCTACGGCACCGTATCGGAGGTCAAGGACACTTTCCTTATCCTGGAGATTGACGCCAATGTCAGGATCCGTGTCGACAAGTCCTCGGTAGTGAAGGACATCACGGACGCCCAGAACAAGTAATCTGACATAAGTATGATTTCGGAAACCGGAAATAACAGCAAGGAGAAGGACAGAAAGGAGTGGCTGCTGCTGCTTCTTTCCATCCTTCTGGCATTTATTATCTGGCTGCTTCACAGCCTGTCGCTGGAATATTCCGTGTTTTTCGAATACAATGTGGTCCTGAGCTCGTCGCTCGAAAGCAGGGCCCGCAGCGCCGGATCCGAGGACGTCCTCATAGTCAGGGGCCGCTCGGAAGGATACTATATCCTCCGTCAGAGGATTGGCCGACGTAAGGTTCTGCGGGTGAGCGCCCCTGCATCCGCGCTTGTGCACAAGGGCGGGGATACGTTCTCCGTCAGCTGCGAGAGCATCAAGAGCAATATAGTGGAGGCCCTCGGAGGCAACGTGGACCTGGAGTTCATCGTCTCTGACAGCCTGGACTTCGCCTTCCCCAGAATCTCCAGCAAAAGGGTCCCCGTGGCCCCCAGGACGTCCATAGTCTTTGACGGCCAGTATATGCGGCTGGGAAGGATGGAGCTGCGTCCGGACAGCGTGGATATCTACGGCGACGCCCGTCTGCTGGAGACGATAGATTCGGTGATGACCGAGACCATATCGGCTACCGGGGTGCGCGGACCGATACAGGGTATCTCTCCTCTCGTTCCCATACGCAGGGTCGAGTTCTCTGAGAAGGATGTTTTCTACTCGCTGAATGTTGTCCGTTACATAGAAGAGTCCATGGACGTGCCTGTGAGGGCTGTCGGAGTTCCTGCCGGAAAGGACCTCATAGTCCTGCCGTCCACCGTACGGCTTACATTCAGAAGAGTGTTCAGCAGCACGCAGTATACCCAGGACAACTTTATGCTCGTGGTGGACTACGCCGATTTTATCAACACGATAGATTCCGAGATGGTGCCCAGGCTTGTTTCCAGGCCTGAAGGAATCATCTCATGGGAGATAAGCCCCCGGTACGTCGACTGCGTGCTGCTGGACGGCGGAGAGGGACAATGATGCGTACTCTGGCTGTCACAGGAGGTATAGGTAGCGGCAAAAGCTATGTTGTAAGGATGTTTGCCGCGCTGGGCGTGCCGGTCTATGACGCGGACTCGCGCACCAAAGGACTGTACGGTTCTGATCCGGAGCTGCTGGCCTCCCTTCAGTCAATCCTGGGGCAGGATCTGGTCAGGGACGGTGTCCTGGACCGTCAGTATATGGCATCCAGGATATTCTCCGACAGGGATATTTTATCCAGGGTGGAGGCAGTGGTATTCCCCAGGGTACTGAGGGATTTCATGGCCTGGAAGAATGCGAGGGAGATGGAGGTTGCGGCGGGATCCGGCGGGAATGCCGGATTTGTCATCATGGAGTCAGCCCTCTATCTGGAAAAGCCCGCCCTGGCCGGCAGCGCCGACAAGGTCCTCACGGTAGTATGTCCCGTGGAAACAAGGGTGGAAAGGGTGATGGTCCGTTCGGGCATGACCCGTGCCCAGGTATTGGAGCGGATGTCCAACCAATGGAGCGACGCTCGGAGGATTTCCCTCTCCGATTTCACCGTTGTCTCCGACTTCAGTCATCCCCTGCTGCCGCAGGTATATGACATCTATTTGAAAATGAATGTATAACGAAATAATCAATTCCTAATTTCTAAAAATTTCAAGACATGAAGACAGATTTGCAGCAGATATTGTCAATCACAGGAGAGCAGGGTCTTTTCCGTTACATCTCACAGGCCCGCAACGGTATGATAGCCGAGTCGTTCCTGACCGGCCGCCGCAGCGTATTCGGCCCCCACGCCAAGGTCTCTTCCCTTTCGGATATCTCGATTTACACCGAGGACGGGGAGACATCGCTCAAGGACGTGTTCCTCAAGATGAAGGAGATTCTGGGCGAGGACAGCGCCCCCGGTCCCAAGTCGGACGCAAGGGAGCTCAAGGCCTTTTTCGACAAGGCGCTTCCCGGATATGACGGAGACCGTTTCTATACCTCCCACATGAAGAAGGTCGTAACATGGTATAACCTTCTCAAACAGTACGCTTCCCTGGATTTCGAGGAGCATGCCGGATCCGAGGAGGAGGAAAAAGAGGAGGATAAGTAGCATGAGCGCCGGCGGAAAAAGAGTCCGGGTCGTGACGATGGGCTGCTCGAAGAACCGGGTGGACTCAGAACACCTGCTGATGCAGCTCGCGGCCGCCGGCTGGGAAATATCCCCCGAGGAGGATTCTCTCGTGGATGCCGGGGTGGATGTCCTGATTATCAATACATGCGGATTCATTTTGGACGCGAAGGAGGAGTCTGTCGATGCCATACTCGAGGCGGTCGAGGACAAGAAACGCGGAATCATCCGGCGTCTCTATGTAATGGGCTGTCTGTCGCAGAGATACAGGGATGAGCTGCCGGCTGAGATTCCGGAAGTAGACGGGTGGTTCGGCGCCTTCTCCACCGATCCTTTGCTCAAGGCCTTGGGAGTCATCCCCGATCCGTCGCTCAGGACGCGCCGTTACCTCACGACCCCGCGTCACTATGCCTACCTGAAAATCTCCGAGGGCTGTGACCGCAAGTGCTCCTACTGTGCTATTCCCGGTATACGCGGACCTCACGTCTCTGTCCCGGAGGAGAAACTTCTGGAAGAGGCTGACGCGTTGGCCCGCAGCGGAGTCAAGGAGCTGATCGTCATAGCCCAGGATACAACATTCTACGGCCTGGACCTCTACGGAGAGCGCAGGCTCGGCCGTCTGCTTGCCGGCCTTACCGCCATTCCCGGTATAGAGTGGATCCGCCTGCTGTATTCCTATCCTGCTGGATTTCCGCGGGATGTGCTGGATATCATGGCCTCCTCTCCCAGGATGTGCCGGTATCTGGATATTCCCCTGCAGCATTCAGAGGATCCGGTGCTGCGGGCCATGCGCCGCTCCATCGACGGACGGGGTACCCGCGAGCTGGTGGAGAGCCTCCGGCGGGAGGTCCCTGGCATTGTCCTGCGGACTACAATGATGGTAGGACATCCCGGAGAAGGGGAGAAGGAGTTCGATGACCTGCTGTCCTTCGTGCAGCAGTACCGTTTCGAGCGCCTCGGCGCCTTCGCCTATTCAGAGGAGGAAGGTACATGGGGGGCACAGAATTTGAAGAACATCGTACCTGAGAAAGTAAAGCAGGAGAGGCTGGACGAGCTGATGGAGCTGCAGGCCGCCATCTCGCTCAAGTACAATGAGAGCCGTATCGGAAGCATAGAGCGTGTGCTGGTGGATGCCGTCGGTTCCGACGGGCGCTCTTTCAGCGGACGCACATCCCTCGAGGCTCCCGAGGTGGACGGCGAGGTGCTGGTGGAGCGTGCGGACGGGCAGCCGCTGCCGGTTCCCGGCAGTTTCGTAAAGGTGAGGGTCACCGGTGCGGACGAATACGATCTCAACGCCGTATTGTTGGACATAGAATAATAGGACATAATATGAAAAGACGGATGCTCATAGCAGCGGTTCCGGTGCTGGCACTTGCACTTGCTTCCTGCGGGCCGTTGACTTATACCCTGCCGGTGGAGAAGCGCTCCGATGCGGCGGGAAATGTGGACTTCGGGGGCAAGCTGCCCGGAATCGTGTCGCTGGTTCCCAGGGGAGACAGCGACTCTACCCTTATGTCGGCCCTTGCAATAGGTATCGCGGAGGGACTTGAGGCCGACCTGGACCTGGATTCAGGAGCCGTCCCCGTGTACTCGATGTATGCAGATGAGGTCAACCTGGATGACAGGGCAGTCGTGGAGTATCTCCATGCGGCTGTAGGTGTCGATTTCCTTATAGTCACCGACTCCATGACAGTGGGTGAGCTTACGGTGGAGATACCTCAGGAGAAAGCATATGTCGACGGTGCTTTTATGCAGCAGAGCATCGTGTCGCTTCCTTATGCATTCAGGATACAGGTCTTTGACATCACCGTCAGCGGCCCGGTGGAGAGGCTCACCCAGGACGATGTGCTGCAGTGGACCCTGCTTTCGGATGCTCCGCTGACCAGGCTGAGGGCCGTGGAACGGGTAGGCAGCGAGCTGGACGGATCATTCAGGGCTATGGGCAGGAATGCTGCTGAGCGTTTTACTCCTAAGTGGGAGACCGTCAACATGATGCTTTATGTCTACGATGACAGGGACTGGACTGAGGCCTGCCGCCTGGCCTATCTGTTCGAATGGGAAAAGGCTATGGACATATGGTATAAGGAAGCGGAGAGCCCCAATCTCCGCAAGGCGGCCTGTGCTGCGCACAATCTTTCGGTCGCGTGCGGAATCCTCGGAATGGATAACATGGCGGAGGAATGGAAGGCCCGTTCGGAGGAACTGATGAAACAGTACTGATTAAAAACCAAGCACTATGATATTGTCAATGACAGGTTACGGAAAGTCAGAGGTGACTTCCGGTCAACGAAAATTTATTGTGGAGGTGCGCTCGCTCAACGGAAAGAACAGCGACGTCTCCATCAAGTCTTCCATACTGCCTAGGGACAAGGATTTGGAATTCAGGCAGTATATCACCCGCCGTCTGGTGCGTGGCAACATCGATGTCTTTCTGACATCGGAGACTGTCTCCGGTTCGGAGGCCCGCAGGATCGATCCGGATCTGTTCCGGGATTATTTCCGTCAGATGTCCGCCGTCGCGGAGTCCCTGAATCTGGATCCACGTCAGGACTATATGGCCTCCATGCTCGTGTCATCTGTACTCCGGATGCCCGACGTGGTGGCTGCCGACAGGGACGAGCTGACAGAGGGGGATGTCACGGCTGTTTCCGAAGCCATGCATGAGGCCGTGGATGCGCTGATTGCATTCAGGACCCGTGAGGGTGCTGTGCTCAAGGCAGACCTGCTGACCCGTGTGGACAATATCGAGTCCATCCTCGCTGAGGCCGAGGTCTTCGAGAGCGAAAGGGTACCGGCAGTCCGGCAGAGGATTGTGGCCCGGATGGAGGAACTGTCTCTGGCTCCGGACCATGACCGCCTCGAGCAGGAAATGATCTTCTACCTCGAGAAGCTGGACGTCAATGAGGAGAAAGTCCGCCTGCGCCAGCACTGCCGCTACTTCAGGGATACGATGGAGGCGGAGGAGTGCCCGGGTAAGAAACTGGGATTCATAGCACAGGAGATGGGGCGCGAGATCAACACTCTCGGTTCCAAGTCCAACCATGCCGGGATGCAGAAGTGCGTGGTGCGCATGAAAGATGAGCTTGAAAAGATCAAAGAGCAGGTGCTCAATATCTTATAACACTCAACCACAAAACACTAACTAACTTAATCAACCAACCGTACCATGAGACGCTTTTTCATCACAGCAATTCTGGCGCTCCTTCCCCTTGCCGTTTTCGCGGCCGAAGGGACTCAGAAGGAGGCCCGTCTGCTCCGTTTCCCCTCAGTGGGCGGAGACCGGATAGCGTTCACCTATGCAGGTGATTTATACACAGTCCCTATCGACGGAGGCACAGCCGTCAGGTTGACTTCCGATGTGGGATTCGAGATTTTCTCCAGGTTCTCGCCGGACGGCAGGACCATAGCCTTCACCGCCCAGTATGACGGCAACACCGAAGTTTATACGATGCCGGCGGAGGGCGGTGTCCCGAAGAGGATCACCTACACCTCCTCTGTAGTGCGGGACGATATCGGAGACCGTGTCGGCCCCAACAACATCGTCATGGGCTGGACACCCGACGGCCGGAGCATTATCTACCGCAGCCGCTGGTATGCGTTCTCCTCTCTCCGGGGACTGCTTTTCACTGTCCCTGCTGAAGGCGGGGAACCTGTGCAGATACCTACTACCGAGGGCAGCTTCTGTTCTTATTCTCCTGACGGGACCAAACTGGCACTGAACCGGATGTACCGTGAGTTCCGTACCTGGAAATACTACCGCGGCGGTCAGGCCGATGACATCTGGATCAACACGGTCGGAACGACGGAGCTGGAGAACATCACCGACAACGACGCCCAGGACGTGTTCCCGATGTGGATAGGGGACAAGATCTATTTCCTCTCCGACAGGGATCAGACCATGAATCTCTTCTGCTATGACACGGAGACAAAGCAGACCAGCAAGCTGACGGACTTCACCGAGTATGACTGCAAGTTCCCTTCATTCTCCCAGGACTGGATTGTCTTCGAGAACGGCGGATACATCTATAGGTATTCCGTTAAGGACGGCAGTTGCTCCAAGGTGACCGTATATCTCAACGATGAGGGCATTCTCGCCCGCGACGGGATCAAGACCTGGAACGGAGGACGCCGCTCGTCATTCTCTCTCTCTCCTGACGGCAGCCGCGTGCTGACCACCTTCAGGGGCGATGTCTTCTCCGTGCCCGCATCCGAGGGCGCCGTGTACAACTTCACCCGCACTCCCGGGGCGCACGACCGTGACGCCGTATGGTCTCCCGATGGAAAATGGATAGCGTGGTTCTCCGATGAGAGCGGTGAATATCAGGTATACATCATGCCTTATGATGACCCGGAAGGCAGGATATGCCTGACATCATTCGAAAACGGATATCCTTCGTCCCTGACATGGGCTCCTGACTCCAGGAAGCTGTATTTCACCACCGAGAAGAACCAGCTCCTGGCTGTGGACATTGACTCCCGGAAGCTGGAGACTGTCTTCGAGGGACGTTGGGGAGGAGTCCGCGGATTTGATTTCACCCGCGACGGTAACTGGCTGGCCTACGGTACATCGACCGAGTCCGGTGCCTCCGTCATATATCTGATGAACCTCGCCACCGGAGAGAGCACCCCCGTGACCTCCCCTTGGTACAGCTCCTCGTCACCTCTGTTCTCCGAGGACGGAAAATACCTGTTCTTTACATCTGCGAGGGAACTCCGCGCCATCTATTCCGCAGTGGAGTGGAATGCGGCATATTCCCTCGGAAGCTACATATTTGCCCTGCCTCTGACCAAGGATGCGGCTGATCCCACGGTAATCAAGGGTGACGAATATGTCCCGGAGCAGCCCGCAGCCGAACAACCGGACACTCCTGCGGCAAAAGGCAGGAAGAAGGATGCCGGAAAGAAGGCTGAGTCCGCCGCGGAACCTGTAAAAGTGGATTTTGAAGGTATCGTGGAAAGGGCGGTGGCCCTTCCTGTCGAAGGAGGCTATGCCCGTCCGCTCGGCGCATGGGACGGCGCTCTGTACTACCGCTCTTCCGGCGGCATCAAGAAGCTGTCCCTCAGTGATCTGAAATCTACCGACGTGACCAAGTACGGAGTAGTGGCCATGACGCCTGACCACAGCAAGGCCCTCGTCTCCGACAAGGGAAAATACTATGTGGTCTCCACCTCGGGATACCGCACCGGCAAGGCCGTACCTATGGACGACATCCGTCTGACTGTGGATTATCACGAGGAATGGGAGCAGATCTACAATGAGACATGGAGGGTATACCGCGACTATTTCTACGTCGAGAACATGGTCGGCCGTGACTGGGACGCCATCCACGACAAATATGCGGTGATGCTGCCTTACGTGCAGTACCGTCAGGACCTGACCTATCTTATAGGCGAGATGATATCCGAGCTGGCCACAGGCCACTGCTATGTGACTACCGGAGAGGCTCCCGCACCTGAGCAGCTGCCCGTCGGTCTGCTCGGAGCCCGCATAGCCAAGGACGGTACGGGCTATTTCCGCATCAACAAGCTTTACCGCGGGGTGACCTGGGGTGACGAGCGCCGCTCGCCTCTTGGAGAACCCGGACTTGGAGTGGAGGAAGGCGACTATATCCTCGCCGTGAACGGTATCCCTGCGTCTGAGCTCGGGACTGTCTACGAGGCCCTGGTAGGCCGTGTAGGCGTGACAACAGCCCTGAAGGTCAATGGCAGTCCTTCAGAGGACGGAGCACGCACCATCTATGTGGACCCGATAGGGGACGAGACCCAGCTGGCCTACTACGACTGGGTACAGAACAATATCAGGAAGGTGGAGGAGATGTCCGACGGTCAGATCGGCTATATCCACATCCCCGACATGAGCGTAGCCGGACTGGACGAGTTTACCCGCCTGTTCTACTCGCAGCTGGACAAGAAGGCCCTCATCATCGACGACCGCATGAACGGCGGCGGAAATGTGTCTCCGATGATTCTCGAGCGCCTGCAGAGAGAGGTGTACCGCATGAACATGTCGCGTAACGGCGGCGAGCGCCCCGGTACCATCCCCGAGGCTACCCACTACGGTCCCAAGGTCTGCCTGATCGACAAGTACTCCTCTTCGGACGGAGACCTGTTCCCCTACGGATTCCGTCAGCTCGGTATCGGCAAGCTTATCGGAATGAGGACATGGGGCGGTATCGTCGGCATCTCCGGTTCGAGACCATATCTTGACGGCCAGGATGTCCGCACCCCGTTCTTCACCTCTTACTCCACCGACGGTGACTGGATCATCGAGAACCACGGCGTGGATCCCGATATCGAGTGCGACCTCAATCCCTTCGAGGATTATCTCGGCAACGACGCCCAGCTCAACAAGGCCGTCGAGGTTCTTCTCGAGGAACTCAAGAACTGGGAGCCTCTGCCCGGAGTACCCGCTGCCCCTGTAAGGTAGAGGATGCCTCTGTAAACGAACAGCCCCGGACGCAGCTGAGCATCCGGGGCTTTTTATGCCGTGCCGGCGGGCATTCAGTTGAACAGCAGCCGGTCGGGGGCGCGTTCCGCGGTGAGCTTCCCTTCCCGTACCGTACGGTGCCCGTTGACGAACGTGTCCGTCACGGCCCAGTCGAAGGTCTGTCCCTCCAGGGGCGACCAGCCGCAACGGTATGCGATATTGGCTTTAGAGACAGTCCAGGGACGGCGGCGGACGATGACCAGGTCGGCGTGCCAGCCTTCCCGGATGTAGCCTCGGCGGTCGATTCGGAAGAGGTCAGCCGGAGAGTGGGACATCATCCGGACTACCTGTTCCACGGGAAAGCAGCCGTGCCCGGAGAGCTGGAGCATCATCACGAGGGAATGCTGGACAGTGGGAAGGCCGGACGGGGCGTGCAGGTAGTCCTGCATTTTCTCTGCGTAGAGGTGCGGTGCGTGGTCTGTGGCTACGGCCTGGACGCGGCCTTCGCTTACGGCTGCGGTGATGGCAGCACGGTCGGCGCGGGTCTTGACGGCCGGATTGCATTTGATCAGCGGCCCGTATTTCTCATAATCCCTGTCGTCGAACCACATATAGTGGACGCAGACCTCTGCGCTGATGCCGGGATGTGATCTGCGGGCCTCCGATATCATCTCTATCTCGTCTGCTGTGCTTACGTGGAGCACGTGCAGCCGCGTCCCGTGTCTTACGGCCATGTCCACAGCCTTGGAAGAGGAAAGAATGCAGGCCCTGCGGCTGCGGATGGCCGGATGGGCGCTGAATGGTATGGCGCCGTCACCGTATCTCTCCCGGGCTTCGGCAAGGTTGCGGCGGATGGTGGCCTCGTCCTCGCAGTGGACGGCAATCAGACGGTCCGGCAGGGAGAATATCTCCTCGAGCGTCTCCTGAGAATCCACGAGCATGTTGCCGGTGGAAGAACCCATGAAGACCTTTATGCCGCAGATGCGGTGCCGGTCGGAGCGACGGAGTTCTTCTATGTTGTCATTGGTGGCGCCGAGGTAGAATGAGTAGTTGGCGCGGGAGTCCCTTGCGGCGACGGCGTATTTCTCCTCCAGGGAGGCGAGGGTTGTGGCGGGAGGATTGTTGTTGGGCATGTCCATGAAGGAGGTGGTGCCGCCCAGTACTGCGGCGGCGCTCTCGGACGCTATGCACCCTTTGGCGGTGGCTCCCGGCTCGCGGAAATGCACCTGGTCGTCGATGACTCCGGGAAGAAGCATCGCATCCGGACCGCCCTCTATGATTTCATCCGCCGCTGAGGCTGCCTGCCGTACCTCCGCCTCATATCCTGGCCCGGAACCTGACATTACCTTAGAGATGAGGCCGTCGGCGAGCAGTACGCTGCCCTCGCGGACGCTGCCTTCGTTGACTATCCGGATATCCCGGACGAGAGTGGTTCCTGCCATTGTTATTCTGCCTCAGGGTTAGGGGTGATCTTTCTTAAACGCAGGGCAATGACTCCGCGGAACGCCTCTCCGAATATGGAACTGCTCATCTTGGACTTGCCCTCCTTGCGGTCGGTGAAGATGATGGGCACTTCCTTTATCCTGAATCCCAGCTTCCAGGCGTTGTATTTCATCTCGATCTGGAAGCCGTAGCCTTTCATCTCCACCCGGTCCAGATCTATGGTCCTGAGGACCTTGCTGCTGTAGCAGACGAAACCGGCGGTGGAGTCGTAGACCTTCATGCCCAGTACTGTTCGGACGTAGAATGAGGCTCCGTAGGAGATCATGATGCGGCTCAGGGGCCAGTCCCGCACGGCGATGCCCTTGACGTAGCGTGAGCCGACAGACAGGTCGGCGCCTTCCCGGGCGCAGGCGTTGTAGAGGCGGATGAGGTCATCGGGATTGTGGGAGAAGTCGGCGTCCATCTCGAAGATGTAGTCGTAGCCGTGGTCCAGACACCAGCGGAAACCGGCCTTGTAGGCGGTGCCCAGGCCCTGTTTGCCGGATCGCTCGATGATGAAGAGCGATTCCAGGAATTCGTCCTGCAGGCCCTTGACGATAGCGCCGGTGCCGTCAGGCGAGCCGTCGTCGACCACCAGTATGTGGAAATCGCCGTCGAGGGAGCGGACTTTGCGGATCATTTTCTCTATGTTTTCCTTTTCGTTGTAGGTTGGGATTATTACTATCTTCCGGTGTTCCATGATACATTTTGATTACACTCCTACAAAGATAAAAAAATATTAGTATCTTCGGCCAAAATTCCTATCCGGCCTTATATGAAACCTATCAAGATGTCGCTCCTGCTGAAGATTGTCATAGCCATACTGCTCGGTATCGGCTGCTCGTATTTCTTCCCGGATGCGCTGACACGAATATTCGTGACATTCAATTCGCTTTTCGGCAACTTTCTGAATTTCATCATACCGCTCCTCATTCTCGGTCTGGTCGCCCCCGGTATCGCCGAGCTGGGACGGGGTGCCGGCAGGATGCTGGGCGTCACGACGCTGCTGGCCTACGGCTCCACCGTGCTGTCCGGATATTTCTCCTATGCGGTGTGCGGACTGACCTATCCTCATATCCTGGAGCGCGGATCCTTTGCGTCCAGTGAGGCCCTTGCGGCCGCCGAGGGGATAGAGCCGTATTTTGTCATCGACATGCCGCCGCTTTTCGGAGTGATGTCCGCTCTTATTCTGTCCTTCGTTCTCGGCCTGGCCCTTGCCGCTGTCAGGGGCAGCGCCTTCCGCTCTGTGCTCAATGAGTTCCGCGAGGTGATCATGCTTGTGATCCGGAAGGTAATCATCCCCCTGCTGCCGCTGTATATTTTCGGTATTTTCCTGAAAATGGGAGCCGAGGGGACAGTGCTGATGGTCATAGGTCTCTTCCTGAAAGTGATAATCGTCATTTTCATCATGCATATCGTGCTGCTGTTCCTTCAGTTCTGCATAGCCGGAGCAGTGGCCGGCAAGAACCCTCTCGTCTGCCTGAAGAATATGCTCCCGGCATATATGACGGCCCTGGGCACCCAGTCCTCCGCCGCCACAATACCCGTCACCCTGGCTCAGGCCAAGAAAAATGGAGTGCGTGCCGAAGTGGCTGATTTCGTGATACCTCTGTGCGGGACCATACATCTCTCCGGCAGTACCCTGAAGATAGTGGCATGTGCCTTCGCCATTGCTTTCATGACTGGGATGCCGACGGATCCCGGACTCTATTCCGAGTTTATTTTCATGCTGGGAATAGCTATGGTGGCCGCTCCCGGAGTCCCGGGCGGAGCCATTATGGCCTCCATAGGCATCATCGGCTCTATCCTCGGTTTCAACGAGGACATGCAGGGACTGATGATAGCCCTTTATATCGCCATGGACAGTTTCGGTACCGCCTGCAATGTCACCGGTGACGGTGCCATTGCGCTGATAGTAGACCGGATATTCAGGAAATCAGCTCTCAGACGATGAAGGATATCCTGAATTTGGCGGTGTGTCAGTGCGGTGTGGTCTGGGAGGCTCCTGCCGAGAATCTCAGGCGCCTGGACGTCTTTATCGGCGGCTATCTGGAGCAGTGCCGGGAAGAGGAACGTCCCGACCTGATGGTCCTGCCGGAATTCTTCGCCACCGGCTTCACATCCGACACATCCCTCGCCGAGACCGTGGACGGGCCGTCACTGAGATGGATGAGAAAGCTGGCGGCTTCCTCGGGAGCGGCGGTGACCGGATCCGTCCCTACGGCAGAGGGCGGAAAGGTATTCAACCGCATGTACTTCGTCTGCCCGGACGGCAGGACGGAGCATTATGACAAGCGCCACCTGTTCAGGATGAGCGGGGAGAATGATGTGTTCACCCCGGGCGCTGTCCGCAGGACGGTAGATTTTCTCGGATGGAGGATAGAACTCAATGTCTGCTATGACCTGCGTTTTCCTGTATGGAGCCGCCGTACCCCGGAACATGACTACGACATCCTGCTCAACGTGGCGTCCTGGCCTGCCCGGCGCATGGACGCGGCCTCTATCCTGACGTACGCCAGGGCGGTGGAGAACCAGTCCTGGACGGTGTTCTGCAACAGGGTGGGGGATAGTCCGGAGAACAGTTACAGCGGAGGGTCGCTGATAGTAGACTTCAAGGGCCGTTCCGTGGGGAATTTCCACTCAGACGGCGTGACCGGAGCTGAAGGAGGGTTCCTGCGTGCGGGCCTTGATATACGGGAACTGCGCCGTTTCCGGGAGAAGTTCCCGGCCTGGATGGACGCAGACGCATTTACAGTTGGACAATAATCAATAATAACAATAACAGAAGATTATGATACGGAACATTTTTACATTACTGGCCGTCTCGGCCCTGCTGTCCTGCTCCTGCAGCGAGAGGACAGTGAGGGTGGAACTGGCGGCTACGAATGACACTCATGGGGCGTTATTCCCCAGAGGCTATACCGAAGACGTGAGCCATCGTGCCTCGCTGGCCTCGGTATGCGCATACATGGACAGTCTCCGCTCCGCAGAAGGAGAGGACCGCGTGATCCTGATCGACTGCGGAGACCATCTGCAGGGAGACAACGCGACCTATTATTTCAACTATGTGGACTCCACGGGAGAGGATCATCTCCTGAGCCGCGTGTTCAATTTCATGGACTACGACGCGGTGGTGGTGGGCAATCACGACCTGGAGGCGGGACATCCGGTATATGACCGCCTCCGGGACGGGCTGGACTGTCCCTATCTGGCGGCCAATGCGGTGAGAACGGAGGACGGTAAGGCCTATTTCGACCGTTATGCGGTGATGGAACGGGACGGACTGCGTGTGGCGGTCATCGGCTTTACCAATCCCAATGTGAAGTCGTGGATATCTCCCGACAAGTATGAAGGTATGGATTTCGTGCCGGTGGACTCAATGGCGGCATCGCTGGTAAGGGAAGTAAGGCGGCTGGAGAAGCCTGATGCTGTGATTCTGGCCGTGCACTGCGGACTGGGAGAAGTGGATGTGCCGTCTATTGAGAACAATGCGCTGTATCTTGCGGCCCATGTCCCCGGCATAGATGCGGTAATCTCCTCTCACGACCACAGGAGCCTGGCGACCAAGGTGATGGGCGCAGACGGGGACAGCGTCAGCGTGGTAGAGTCCGGTTCCAAGGCCAGAGGTGTCTCCAGGCTCAGTATCTCGGCAGTTAAGAGGGGAAACAGGCTGGTGTCCCTGGACATCACCCCGTCCGTAGCCGATGTGTCGCATCTTAAGCCTTCCGGGCGCTACATGGATGAGTTCGGAGAGGACTGGCAGGCAGTCTACGGTTTCTCCAACAGGGTGATCGGCCGGCTGACAGCGCCTCTCGACATGAGCTACAGGAAGGACCGCCGTTCCGACTACCTGGCTCTGATCCACTATGTGCAGCTTTCATGTCCCGGAGTCGAGATATCGTTCACGGCACCGCTGGTGTCCGAGGGCATAATGCCTGCCGGAGACCTCAGGTACAATGACCTGTTTACCCTCTATCGCTTCGAGAACCTGCTTTATGTCGTGGAAATGACGGGCAGGGAGGTGCAGGACTATCTGGAGGGTGCCTATGACAAGCGTATCACCGGATCGGACTATCTCTACAACTATGATACGGCCGGAGGCCTGATATACACCGTGGATCCCTCGAAGGAGAAGGGAAGCCGCGTGAGGATCGTCTCCATGTGGGACGGAACTCCGTTTGATGCATCCCGCAAATACCGTGTGGCCATGACTTCCTACAGGGCCAGCGGAGCGGGCGGACTGCTGGCCGAGGCAGGCCTGGACCGTGAGAAGATGAGTTCGAGGGTACTGGAGATATATCCCGAGATACGTGTGATGTTGTGCGAATTTATTGAGGAACAGGGAGATATCAATCCTGCTAAAATAGCGTCAGCGAAAAAGACAGGTTACTGGCGTTTTATTGAATAATTTTTGTAACTTTGTGGCTCCTGTAGACTTTATTATGGACGAAAGTTACAAAATAGTACTCGACGCTCACAAGAAGAAAATAGAGCTGCTTATATCCAGGTATGAGACAGTACTCGCCCGCAACAGGGAACTGGAGGATGCTCTTGGGCAGAGAGATGCTGAGATAAGGGCCTGCAGGGAGAATTTGGATAACAGTAATAACAAAATTAAAGAATTAGAACAGAAGATAGATAAACTTCAGGTGGCCGGTGCGTTTGCCGCCTCGGCCACGGACATAAAGGAAGCCAAGCAGAATATAGGAAGACTCGTGCGGGAGATAGACAAATGTATTTCATTGCTGAATGACTGATATGGACGACGGAAAGTATTTGTGCAACTTTACGATACTGGACCGGAAACTGGCATACAGACTGTATCCGGAAGAGGAAAGTATGATGCGGAATGCCGTGAGGAACATCTCCGACAAGCTCGCAGAACTCAAGCAGAGGCACAGCCTCAGGGATAACCAGGAGGCTCTCACGGTAGTACTGATTCAGTTTGCGGTGCTGCTTGAGAAAGCGAGGATGGAGGATGTGCCGGGCAGGATGATAAAAGATATTCAGCAGCTGGACAAGCAGTTGGACGAGTACCTTGAAAGTGATGCAATATAACGAGGAAGCCAGCCGTTAGATCGCTCTTTGCGAAAATCAACATTATTAACAATACTGAGCCAACTCGATGGATGAAGGCAGGCCTGGGTGACCCGCAAGGGGATTCGGTTTTACCGGACGTTGGAAGTCTGAGTCCGCAATCGGAGCTCAAATCCTAATTTTTCAGGTTTTTCTGATAAACAGTGTTCTAACGGCTTTTTT
>DHKFR23501__coassemble_793_pt1 | contig 42665 bp, 34 predicted proteins | sample DHKFR23501__metabat2_low_PE_038 | metagenome-assembled genome bin DHKFR23501
CCTTCGTCAAGGTCTTCCCTGACAGGAAGAAGGAGATACGCTCCTTCGTCAAGGAACACGGAACCGACTTCGGCGACAGGCAGGACCTGGCGGAGCTGTTCATGTTCTGCGTAGGAGAGGAGTGAGCGATGTAAACGTAAAGGCTACACAGCCGGACAGAAAAAAAGGCGGCCCCACTGATCTGGGAGCCGCCTTTTGTTTTAGATATACAACGTACCTACAGTACGCTGAAAGCGACATTGAGCCCGGCAGTGACGATCGACACCATGCTCATCAGCTTGATAAGGATGTTGAGCGAAGGACCGGAGGTGTCCTTGAAAGGATCGCCCACTGTATCGCCTACGACAGTGGCCTTATGGGCATCCGAGCCTTTGCCTCCGAGGTTGCCCTCCTCGACGTATTTCTTGGCATTGTCCCATGCTCCGCCCGAGTTGGCCATGAAGATGGCGAGCACGAAGCCGGAGCCGAGCGAGCCTACGAGGAGGCCGACGGTACCTGCAACACCGAAGAATACTCCGATCAGGATGGGAACGATGATGGCCAGGAGCGAGGGGAAAAGCATCTCCTGCTGAGCGCCCCTGGTGGAGATAGCCACGCAGCGGGCATAGTCAGGTGTGGCCTGTCCGGTAAGAATGCCCTTTATCTCACGGAACTGGCGGCGCACCTCCTCCACCATCTTCTGGGCGGCGCGTCCCACCGCGTTCATCGTAAGACCGCAGAAAAGGAAGGACATCATGGCTCCGATGAAGACTCCTGCCAGGACGGTGGGATTCATCAGATTGATGTGATAATAGTCCATGAAGTCGGGGATAGTGGCCTGCGCCACCTCCACTGTTCTGCCTCCGCCCAGGTCGAGGACGGTGTCTCCCAGCCTCTGCAGGCCGATCTTGATCTCCTCCAGATATGATGCCAGCAGGGCCAGGGCCGTAAGAGCGGCCGAACCGATGGCGAAGCCCTTGCCGGTGGCGGCTGTGGTGTTGCCGAGGGCATCGAGGATGTCCGTACGCTGGCGCACTTCGGGTTCCAGCTCGCTCATCTGGGCATTTCCGCCTGCATTGTCCGCTATGGGGCCGTAGGCGTCAGTAGCCAGGGTGATGCCGAGGGTCGAGAGCATGCCGACAGCGGCGATGCCTATGCCGTAGAGACCGAGACTGAGGTTCTGGGCCGAGAGCATGCCGGTCACGTCAAAACCTATCGCACATAGGTACGCGAGTATGATGGCCACGACTATCGTGATGACAGGCACGGCCGTCGATATCATACCGAGCCCCACGCCGGAGATGATGACTGTGGCCGGGCCGGTGTTGGAGCTCTCGGCCAGCCTGCGGGTGGGCTTGTATGAATGCGAGGTGAAGTACTCGGTGGACTGGCCGATGATGATGCCGGCTATCAGGCCCACGATTACGGAGCACGAAATCCACGCCCAGTTGGGAATACCGAGAAGATAGAGGATGCCGAAGGTGGCGGCTGCTATCAGGGCCGAGGACACATTGGTGCCTATGCTCAGCGAACGCAGCAGCTGCTTCATGCCCGCACCCTCCTTAGTCTTTACCAGGTATATGCCGATAATCGAGAGGATGATGCCTACCGCGGCAATGAGCATGGGGGCAAATACGGCGCGGAGCTGCATCGAAGTGTCGGAGTAGGCGTAGAATGCGGATGCTCCGAGCGCCGCTGTCGCAAGTATGGAGCCGCAGTAGGACTCATAGAGATCGGCGCCCATGCCGGCTACGTCTCCTACGTTGTCGCCCACGTTGTCGGCGATGGTGGCGGGGTTGCGGGGATCGTCCTCGGGGATACCGGCCTCGACCTTTCCTACGAGGTCGGCGCCCACATCAGCGGCCTTGGTATAGATACCGCCGCCCACACGGGCAAAGAGGGCCTGGGTCGAGGCTCCCATGCCGAAGGTCAGCATCGTAGTGGTGATGACCACCAGCTTCTGGGGGCCGTCGGCATTGACGAAATTGTCGAGGATGATATACCACAGCGAGATGTCCAGCAGTCCGAGTCCCACCACCGTAAGGCCCATCACAGCTCCCGAGCGGAAAGCCAGCTTGAGGCCGGAGTTGAGCGAACGGCGGGCGGCGTTGGCGGTCCTGCCGGAAGCGTATGTGGCGGTCTTCATTCCGATAAATCCGGCAAGTCCCGAGAAGAAACCTCCGGTAAGGAAGGCGAAGGGCACCCAGCGGTTCTGCACGCCGAAGCCGTAGGCCAGGACGGCGAAGAATACGGCCAGGATTATGAACACGATGGTCACCACTTTATACTGCTGTTTGAGATATGCCATGGCACCCTTGCGGACGTATGCGGCTATCTCCTTCATGGTGGGAGTGCCCTCGTCCTCCTTCAGCATCATTTTATAGAAATAGAAGGCAAATCCCAATGCTACCAGGGATGAGACGGGCACCAGCCAGAATAATAAATCGACAGACATTGTTTAGCTTTAGAATTAAGTGTTTTTACAGATTGATATGATGAAAACTGTCCGGACTCAGCGAGGAATCGGCCGACATGGCCATGCGCCGCAGGACGGACACGTCTCCCGTGGAATAGAACTCCCTCCGGGGAGGCACGCAGGCCGGGCGGGGCATGCCCGCCGTCACTCTCCCCGTCTGCCTGGCCACTGCCGGAGCCGGGTTGATGATACGCACTGAGGGACCCGCCGCGCGGGCTATCGCCTCCTGCAGAAAGGGAAAATGGGTACAGCCCAGCACTATGACATCGGCACCTTCCCGGGTCATCGCATCCACGTATTTCCGGATAAGTGCCTCGGGGACCTGTCCCCTCTCCACCGCCTCCACAAGACCCTCCCCTACCTGCTCCACTATCCGTATACCTGAAGCGTAGCGCATCACTGTATCGCGGTAAAGAGTGCCCTTGAAGGTATTGGCCGTGGCAAGCACTCCTACGACCCCGGTACGGGACGCCAGCGCCGCCGGTTTTACGGCCGGTTCCATACCGATGAAAGGGATGGGGAAAGTGGAACGGAGATAAGAAACGGCAGCGGCAGTGGCCGTATTGCATGCCACTACCACTGCCTGTGCTCCTTGTCCGGTCAGGAAACGTACGATACGGCCGGCACGGTCGATAATGTAGTCCGTGGACTTGTCTCCGTAGGGGCAGTGAGCCGAATCAGCAACATAGACATAGTCCTGCTCCGGCATCTGAGCGTTCAGCTCCTTCCACACCGACAGTCCGCCGACTCCCGAATCGAATACCCCGACCATATGAATCAGTCCGGGCCGGTACTACTTGTTGAGATGCTCCTCGAGGAAAGCCTCAAGCTCATCCTCTGCCACCTTGCGGCCGATGATGTTGCCCTCTGCGTCCACAAAGGTGTTCTGGGGGATGAAGTTGACATTGTAGAGTCCTGCCACCTCGCTCTGCCAGAACTTGAGATCGGAAACGTGTGTCCAGGTCAGACCGTCGTCCTCGATACCCTTGAGCCACGAGTCGCGGTCCCTGTCAAGAGAGACTCCGATGATGCCGAAACCCTTGTCCTGATACTTCTTGTAGATCTCCACCAGAGTGGGATTGAATGCGCGGCAGGGGCCGCACCAGCTGGCCCAGAAGTCGATCATCGTCACCTTGTTCTTGGGATAGAACTCAGAGAAGGTCACGGGGTTGCCCTCGGGGTCGTTCAGCGTGAAGTCCACGGCCTTGTTGCCGGGCATGAGGCTGAGCTCCTTCTGGAGATACCCGTCGATATCGGCAAGAGTCCTGTTGCCTGCAAACTCGGGATCAGCCTTAAATGCGCTCACGAGGTCTGAGAGAGAGTCAACGGGGATGTAGTAGTACTCACTGCCGAGGAACATCAGCGCGAAGTGGGAAACGGGATCCTCAGCGATGATGGCGTCCTTGAGGGCTGTAGACTCCTTGTTGAACTCCTCGAACTGAGCGTTTATCTCTTCCTTGCGCTCCTCTGTGGTGCCTTCTGCGCCGTATTCCTTGATGATGTCATTGAGGGCGTATTTCTCCACGAGCCCGTTGTTGGCCTCGGTGTAACGGTTGAGCTTGGTCTGGGTCTCGCCGCCGGTGATGACTGCATTGGAGAAGTCGTCCTTGGTTCCGGAGATGGTGTAGTTGTCGTTCTCGAGGAAGATCTGAAGCAGACCGTCCACACCGTCAAGAGAGATATAGAACATCTCGGGAGACTCAACGGTGCCCTCGAATACGAACTGGCCCTCGTTGATCTTGACTGTGTCGCGGACAGTGTTCTCCCTGTCGGAATTGAAGAGGTAGGCCCTTCCTGCGAGAGGGATATCAGCTGTAATGTTGCCTTTAACGGTATAATGCTTACCGCTGTTGCAGGATGCCGCGAGAATGACTGCGGCACAGATAAAAAGTAATTTTTTCATGATGTTAAATATTGATTTGTTGATTGCTGTTTTCGTCTTTCAGGAACCACTCCTTGTACATCATGTAGCCCTGTGCGTTCTTGTGGGCGGACTGCCGGACCGCGTCGGTTCCGTCCTTTACCTTTTTGGCCGGCACTCCGGCATAGACACCAGGCTCCAGCTTAGAGTTGCTCAGCACCACCGCTCCGGCTGCTATGATGCTGCCGTCGGCGACCTCCACTCCGTCAAGCAGGACCGCGCCCATGCCCACGAGGACATCGTTTCCGACCTTTGCCCCGTGAATGACAGCATTGTGTCCTACCGACACGTCATCCCCTATCTCCACCACAGACCTTTTGTACAGCGTATGCAGGACAGCTCCGTCCTGGATATTGACCCTGTTGCCGAGCCGTATCGGGTTCACGTCCCCGCGGAGCACCGCCCCGTACCATATACTGCAGTCGTCTCCTATCTCCACATCCCCGATAATCGCCGCATTCTCAGCGATAAAACATCCTTTCCCTATCTTCGGTGTGATTCCGTTCAGAGGTCGTATAATAGCCATATCATATTCCATTTAAAAATAACCCACAAATATAAAAAAATAATAAACACGCCCTACATGATTATCCGCGAACTTACCCTGACTTTCCACAACGGCAGTGAATCGCACGTTTTGCTGCCATTGTGGAATGATAATAAGCAGCAAGCGCCACAGTGAATCAATGTGCATAACGAAAATAAAAAAGACCGCATCCATATCGGATACGGTCCTTTAACTTTAGGAGGAGAACATTGCTATAACAGATGTCGCTCCTGAGGTGCGTCAGAATAGGTGAAGTGCAAGGAATCGAGGTTCACGGCGAAGGAGTTTACTTCTGTAAATGACTGAGCCGTGATACCGAAGATGACGCCGCAATTCGCCTGTTATGACGCGCCGAAACTAGATGATTCCCTGCTCGAGCATGGCCTGAGCCACCTTCATGAAACCGGCAATGTTCGCACCCTTGACATAGTCAACATGACCGTCAGGCTGAGTACCGAACTTAACGCAGGCCTCGTGGATGCTCTGCATGATGTAGTGCAGCTTCTCGTCCACTTCCTTGGCTGACCAGCTGATGTGAGTAGCGTTCTGGGTCATCTCCAGACCGGATGTTGCAACACCACCTGCGTTGACAGCCTTACCGGGAGCGAAGAGGATACCTCTGCTCTGGAACTCGTGGATAGCCTCAGGGGTGCAGCCCATGTTGGATACCTCGCAGCAGCACCATGTACCGTTGGCGATCAGCTCCTTGGCGTCGTCACCGTTCAGCTCGTTCTGGAATGCGCAGGGCAGAGCGATGTCGCACTTAACGCTCCAAGCCTTCTTACCGGCTGTGAACTTGGTCAGCTGAGGATACTTGTCGTTCATATCCTGAACTTTGTTCCTGTTGGAAGCACGCATAACGAGCATGTAGTCGATCATCTCGTCGGTGATACCGCCGGGAATCTCGCAGACTCCGTCAGGACCGGAGATAGCGACAACCTTTGCGCCGAGCTCCTTGGCCTTTGTAGCGGCGCCCCAAGCTACGTTACCGAAGCCGGAGAGAGCGACTGTCTTGTCCTTGATGTCCTTACCGGCGTGGTGGAGGAGGTGCTGTGTGAAGTACAGAGCGCCGAATCCTGTAGCCTCAGGACGGAGGATAGAACCGCCCCATGTGCCGCCCTTACCGGTGAGCACGCCTGTGTTGTACTCGCGGGCCAGCTTCTTGTACATTCCGTACAGATAGCCGATCTCACGTCCGCCGACACCTACGTCACCTGCAGGGATATCGGTATCGGGACCGATGCATTTCCAGAGCTCATACATGAAGGCCTGGCAGAACCTCATGATCTCAGCGTCAGACTTGCCGACGGGATCGAAGTCAGAACCGCCCTTTGCACCGCCCATAGGCAGAGTTGTCAGAGCGTTCTTGAAAGTCTGCTCGAAACCGAGGAACTTCAGCATGGAAGGAGTAACTGCCTTGTGGAAGCGGAGACCTCCCTTGTAGGGGCCGATAGCGGAGTTGAACTGAACCCTGTAGCCGAGGTTGGTCTGAACCTCACCCTTGTCGTCAACCCAGGTAACCCTGAATGTGAAGATACGGTCGGGCTCTACGATCCTTTCTACGATCTTAGCCTTCTCGAACTCGGGATGCTGGTTGTAAACCTCTTCGATGGACTCGAGCACTTCGCGGACTGCCTGCAGGTACTCTTTCTCGTTACCATACTTGGCCTCAAGTTTGGCCATGATTTCTGAAACTTTCATATTAGTGTGTGTTTGTTAGTTGTTTGTGTTGTTGTTTAGTTGTTTCAAATTTTCTGCGCTTATTTAACCTCCCATGTGGAACCGCTGTGGAGCAGCTCCTCCATGTTGTGGATAGTGGACTTGGCCCTGACTTCCTCGAGCTGGTCGCGGACATTGTCGTCATAGGTCTTGTCGGGTACATCCCTGATGACTCCGAGAGCCACCGGATACTCAGGCCACTTCATGTCGATCAGCATGCTGTGCATACCCATATCGGCGGTATGCGCGTCATGAATCAGAATGTCGTCCTCGGTAACTCCGCCCTCACCTATGGTGACGACCTTGAGTTCCTTGTTGACCAGGACGAGACCCTTGTTCCGGTCCTTTCCGAAGATCATCCTCTCACCATGTCTCAGAACTATCGTACGGTCAGCCTTCACTTCCTTGTCGGAGATCTCGCGGTGCGAGCCGTCATTGTAGATGACACAATTGACGAGCATCTCGGTCACGGAGCATCCGTCGTGCCTGGCGGAAGCCACGAAAATCTCCTGATTGAGCTTCAGCTCCGAATCTATGCTTCGTGCAAAGAATGTGCCGCGTGCACCCATTACCAGGGCCCCGGGATTGAAGGGATGCTCCACGGTTCCGTAAGGGGATGTCTTGGTGATCTTGCCCAGGGGAGATGTCGGAGAGTACTGACCTTTTGTCAGTCCGTAGATACGGTTGTTGAACAGGACGATGTTGATGTCGATATTACGCCTGATGGCGTGGATGAAATGGTTGCCGCCGATAGCGAGGGCGTCGCCGTCTCCTGTGGCCTGCCAGATTGACAGTGTCGGGTTGGCTACTTTCATGCCTGTGGAGATGGCTGTTGCACGTCCGTGGATACCGTGGAAACCGTATGTGTTCATGTAATAGGGCAGTCGGGAAGAGCAGCCGATACCGGAGACGAAAACGAAACGCTCCATAGAGTATCCGAGATCCTCGGCCACCTGGGGCAGTGCCCTCTGAAGTGAAGCGAGTACAGAGTGGTCACCGCATCCGGGGCACCATCTTACTTCCTGATTACTTTTGAAATCCTGTGCTGTATATTTCATGATGTCTGTCCTCCTATAATAAGTTGTTGACTGCATCCACCACGTCCTTCACGATGAAGGGCTGCCCCTGCACCTTGTTGAGCTGATAGTAGTGGAATTTCTGATGCTTTGCCCTCAGATAGTCGGCGAACTGACCGGAGTTGAGCTCGCAGACGATGATCTTCCTGAACTTGGAGAATACCTCCTCGGTGTTCAGAGGCAGAGGGTTGATGTAGTCGAAGTGAGCGAGGGAGACGCTCTTGCCCTGCTTGTGGAACTCCTTGACGGCAGTGTAAAGGTGTCCGAAGGTTCCGCCCCACCCTACGATGAGGACTTCTCCGCTCTCGTCACCGATGACCTTGAGAGGGGGTATGTCGACTGCGGTACGGGCTACTTTCATTGCCCTCATATTGACCATGTGCTGGTGATTCTGGGGGTCCGAGGAGATGACTCCGGCAGGATTCTTCTCCAGACCGCCCACCCTGTGCTCGAGACCGGGAGTACCGGGGAGAGCCCATCTGCGGACAAATGTCTCGGGGTCTCTCTCGAAGGGGCTGAACTTGCCGCCGCACTCGGAGGCGTCCTTGATGAAGGGAGGGTGTATCTCGGGCAGGTCCTTCATGGAAGGGATGCGCCAGGGCTCGGAGCCGTTGCCCAGGAAGCCCTCGGTAAGGAGAATGACGGGCATCATGTGCTCCATGGCGAACTTACCTGCGTAGAATGCTTTCTCAAAGCAGTCCGAAGGGGAGTGGGCGGCCATCACCATGATGGGGCACTCGCCGTTGCGGCCGTAGAGGGCCTGGTTGAGGTCGGTCTGCTCTGTCTTGGTGGGGATACCGGTGGACGGACCGCTGCGCTGCACGTCCACGAGGACGAGAGGCAGCTCGGTGATCATGGCCAGACCGAGGGCCTCGGACTTTAGGGAGAGACCGGGACCGGAGGTAGTGGTCACGGCGAAGTTGCCTGCGTATGCGGCACCGATGGCGGTGCAGATGCCGGCGATCTCATCCTCGCACTGGAGGGTCTTGGCCTTGAGCTCCTTGTGGATGGCCAGCTCCTCGAGGATGGCTGTGGCGGGGGTGATGGGATAGGAGCCGCAGAAGAGGGGCACGCCTGACTTCTCGGAGGCTGCGAGCAGTCCCCATGCAGTGGCCTGGTTGCCGTTGATGTTGCGGTAGGTGCCTTTTTCCTGCTTGGCGGGCTGCACGTAATAGGTGTTGGCTATCGCATGGATATTGGAAGCGTAGTTGAAGCCGTCCTTGAGGACTTTCTTGTTGGTCTCGATGAGGGCGGGTTTCTTCTTGAACTTGCGCTCGAGGTATTCGAATGTATGGTCAAGCTCCTTATTGAACATGAAGAAGCACATTCCGAGGGTGAACATGTTCTTGCACCTTACGATGGACTTCAGGTCGAGGCCGCTGTCCTTCAGGCTTTCCTTGGTCAGGGTGGTTATGGGGGAGACTATGATATTGCGGTCCCCGATACCCAGTTCCTCGATAGGATTCATGGTCTTGAATCCGGCTCTCTGAATACCTTTCTCATCGAAGGCATCCTCGTCGAGGATGATGGTAGCCGTGGGCTTGGCCCATTTGGCGTTTGCCATGAGTGCTGCCGGGTTCATCGCCACGAGCACGTCGCAGAAGTCACCCGGGGTGTTGATTTCTATAGATCCGATGTGTACCTGGAAACCGGAGACACCCGAGACTGTGCCCTGAGGCGCACGGATCTCGGCCGGATAATCGGGGAATGTAGAGATCTCGTTTCCGAAAAGAGCGGAGGAATCTGCGAACAGCGTGCCGGTAAGCTGCATACCGTCGCCGGAGTCACCTGCAAAACGTATAACGACATCCTCTATATCAATAATCTTGTGCTGCATATTGGTTGGTTAATAATTTTAGACAAATGTAATGATTTTCCCTTACAAACAGAATTTATTTTCAAAGTATTTTTAAAAAATGGAAAGGGCCGCCCCGGAACACCCGGAACGGTCCTTCTCTATTTTCTGACTGAGCTGACCGGCAGAAACTACATCTGAGGCTGTGACTGAGCCTGAGGAAGCTGCTTGTCAGGAGATATGCCGAGCTCTGCCTTTACATCGGCGGTGAGGTCCAGGCTCTGAGCCGCGTCAAAGTATGTGACCGCTCCTGATGAAAGGTCGAAAATATATATCAGTCCCTTTGCCTTACCCACCTTGTTCACGGCTTCGGTAGCCTTCTGGGAGATGGGCGCCATCAGCTGGTTCTGGAGAGCAGTTATATCCCTCTGGGCGTTCTGCTCATACTGCTGAAGACGGGCCTGGAGATCCTGAATCTCCTGCTGTTTGGTGGAGAGTACGGAGGGAGTCCAGTTGGCGCTCATCTGCTCGTATGTGGCAATCTTGGTGTTGAGCTCCTCCACCATGGCATTGTAGGTGGACTGCATGTCTGCACTGAATTTCTCAAGTTCCACACGGGCAGAGTCCATCTCGTCCATAAGGAACACCACTTCCTGCATGTTGATGTGACCGAACTTCGGTGCGGTCTGAGCCGATGCGGCAAAGGCTGCCGTGAATACGCACAAGGCGATGATTGTAATCTTTTTCATTGTATGAATCTTAATAAATTTCTGATTAACGGGCGCAAATTTAATAATTTTTCTGTTATCGCGCATCAGAACTGCTGTCCTATCACGAAGTGGAAGTTTGAGCCTCCCCTCGCATCTCCCTGCACCGGATCGAAGCCCCATCCCCAGTCGACACCGAGGAGTCCGATCATAGGCAGCATGATCCTGAGACCCACACCCGCAGAGCGCTTGATCTCGAACGGATTGAAATCCTGTATGTTCTCCCAGCAGTTACCGCCCTCAAGGAAGGCCAGCACGAAAATCGTGGACTGGGGCTCCAGCATGATGGGATAGCGGAGCTCGACGGTGAACTTGTCGTAGACGTGGCCGACATAGATGCCCTCGTCGTTGACAGGCGTCAGGGAATAGTTGGGATAACCGCGGAGGGAGATAATCTCCGAACCGTAGGTATTGTAGCCGGACATACCGTCACCACCGACCTGATAGCCCTCGAAAGGCGAGTAGCCCAGATTCTTGTTGTAGTAGCCCAGATATCCGAACTGCGCCCTGGTCATCAGCACCAGGTCTCCCACCAGACGCACGTAGAGGGCGCCCTTGAAGGTCCACTTGTGGTACTCTATCCACCGGTAACGCTCCTGGTCCGTCATATTGGTGTAGTCCACGCCTTTGCCGCGGAACGCTGAATATGGAGGCGTCAGCTGGAGCGAGAACTGGAAATCCGAGCCTTCGCGGGGATACACGGCCTGGTCCGTGGAGTTTCTGGCCAGGGTCACCTTGTAGCTTATATTGTTGGACTTACCTGTCTCGAAGAGGAAATTGTAACGCCAGTTGTGGAGGTTGTAGGTCTGCCAGCTGAGCTCGTGGTAGAGGACAAAATAGTTGTCCGGCCATTTCAGGCGGCTTCCCAGAGATGCCGCTATACCGTAGACCTCAAAGTACTCGTCCGTATTGTTGATCTGATACCAGTAATAGGAGTTGGTCTGACGGGTGTAGTAACCCGAGAGATTGAACGAGGTGGGTTTCTTGCCGAAGAGCCAGGGTTCTATGAAATTGATGGAGCCGGCGGTATAGTATGTACCGTTGGTCTGGAACCTCAGGCTCAGGGTCTGGGCATCGCCCAGCGGCACGGGCCTCCACGCTCCCTTCTTGAACATACGCTTGAGGGAGAAGTTGTTGAAGCTGAGTCCCACCGTACCTACGAAGGAATATCCTCCCCATCCTCCGGAGAGCTCGAACTGGGAGTTGGGCTTCTCGGCCACGTTGTAGGTGATGTCCACCGTATTGTTGAGCTGGTTGGGGATGACCGAGTACCCGCGGGTGTGGTCCAGGGCCTGCTCCGGATCGAAATTGCCCATCGACGCTATCTCCCTCAGCGAGCGCTCCAGCATGGACTGGCTGTAAAGATATCCGGGTTTGGTGAATATCTGACGGCGCACCACCTTCTCGTTGGTGATGGTGTTGCCGCTGATGATAATCTTGTTGAAGGTGGCCGGCTTGCCCTCGACCATTCTCAGCTCCACATCCACGGAATCGCCGACGATATTGGTCTCGACGGGGACTATGTTGAAGAAGATATAGCCCTGGTCCGCGTAGAGGGTGTGGATGTCCATGAACTCTTTCTTGGGATCACCGAAAAGGCGTTTCTCAAGGTTGACCACATCATACACATCGCCCTTCTTGATCATCAGGATATCGCTGAGCTGCTGGGCAGTGTACAGGGAATTGCCGGTCCACGTTATGTTGCGGAAATAGTAGCGCCGGCCCTCGTCGATGACGAAGTTGATGCCCAGGCGGTCCTCCTCTATATAATATATGGAGTCCTTGACGATGCGGGCATCGCGGTATCCGGCCTCGTTGAAGGCACTTATGAGCGACTGCTTGTCTGTCTCGTACTCTTTCTCGTTGAATTTCTTGGACTTGAAGATATTCCTGATACGCATGTCGCGGGTCTTGGCCATGGAGCCTACCAGTTTGCTCTCGGGCACGTGGTCATTGCCCTCGAAGGTGATGGTCTTGATCTTGACCTTGGACTTGCGGTCCACCTTGAAAGTCACCTTGACCGCATTCTTGACCATGGTATCACGGACCTGGATGACATCCACGTCTACATTGATAAAACCCTTCTCCTTGTAAAAGTTCTCGATGATACCGACCGACGAGCGGAGGATGTAGTCCGACAGCGGTACTCCGCGGCGCAGACTCAGGCGGTCCTGCAGCTCGGTCTGTTCGGAGTTCTTGACGCCCTGGAAGCTCCACCTGGACACCCTGGGTCTCTCCTGCAGATACAGGGCCAGGAAAGCGGTGTCACCGCCGGCCGACACGGAATCGATGTTGAGGGACACTTCGGAGAAATGCTTCTGAGCCCATATGCGGCTGACGACCGATGCCGTCTGGTCGCTGGGGATTACTATCTCCATCCCCTCGCGCAGTCCCGTAAGAGCGATTATCTGCTGCTCTCCAAGGAACTTAACTCCCTTGACACTGATTCCGCCCACTACGTATTTACGGGGATGGGCATAGTCCACGACTACACCGGAAGATGTTTCCTGCGCCTGCGCGACGAATACTGCGGAAAGCAGCAGCAGGGCGAAAATTATCCTTTTCACATTCATTTGGAGTCGTTCTTTTCTTGGGTTATCTGGTCACCGGTCTTTCCGAACCGCCTCTGACGGGACGAGAACTCTTCCAGAGCCAACCGGAATTCGTTTTTGCGAAAATCGGGCCAAAGCGTATCGGTGAAATAAAATTCGGTGTAGGCGCATTGCCAGAGCAGGAAATTGCTGATGCGCTGTTCTCCGCTGGTGCGGATCAGCAGGTCGGGATCGGGGATGCCCGCTGTGGCCAGATAAGCGGAGTAGCGGCCTTCGGGAGCCCCGTCGGCAGACCAGCGCGCCGCGGCCTGCTCTATGTCCCAGCGCCCGCTGTAACTCAGGAATACGACCAGAGTCAGGCCTGTATTGCCGGCCGTCTCAGCCATTGCCGCGTCGATGTCCCGGTTCAGGTCATCTGAAAGCCGCGAGCGGTTGCCTATGACTGCGAATCTTATGTTGTTCCTGGCGAAAGTGGGCCTCTCATCGAGTATTGAGCGGGCCATCAGGCGCATCAGTTCAGTCACCTCCGCCTCGGGACGGGCCCAGTTCTCTTCCGAGAACGCGAAAAGGCTCAGATAGCCGATGCCGGCCTCTGCCGCATACTCTGCGCAGGCCCTGACGCTCTCCGTCCCCTCGTAATGTCCATAGATTCTCTCCTTGCCCCTCTGCCTGGCCCAGCGTCCGTTTCCATCCATTATTATAGCTACGTGCTCCGGTGTCATATACAGCTGTTGTTATTTTCTTTCGTAATACTTTATCTCGTTCCTGCGGTCCTCGCCCCACAGCAGTTTCTCGTGGAGGGCCTCGAAGAATCCGTCCCTGCCGAAGCTGACGCACGAAAGTCCGAACGGAGCCTTGCGCACGGTGATACGGGCATCCTCCGGCATACCGGCCGAACGGTTGTCCACCGAGACCATGGCGCGGCGGCCGCTGGGGCGGATGGTCACTTCCACGACGGAGGTGTCGGGGACAATGAGAGGACGGACGTTGAGGTTATGCGGGGCCATCGGCGTGATGATGAACACCGAGGAGCCCGGCATCACTACCGGCCCCCCGAAACTCAGGGAATAGGCCGTAGAGCCGCTCGGGGTGGCTATGAGAAGTCCGTCCGCCCAGTAGGTGGGGATGCGCATGCCGTCGATCGACACCTCGATGCCGACCATATAGGGTTCGGAACGCTGGATGGTTATCTCGTTCAGGGCATACGGATACAGGTCCGCGGGCAGCCCGGAGCAGGACAGCTCCAGCAAAGTGCGCCGCTCCACGCAGCAGTCTCCGGCCACCAGCCGGTCCACCACCCCGCATCCGGCATCTCCGCTGCCGGCGGAAGTGAGGAAACCAAGGCGTCCGAAGTTGATGCCGGCGACAGGTATCTCCCTGTTTCCCACTATCGTGAGGGAGCTCAGGAAAGTTCCGTCACCTCCCAGGGCGAGCACTATGTCCACATCCCCCGGCAAATCATCCGCTCCGGTGAACTCCGCCCCCCCGGCCAGGCTTCCTAGACCGCAGGAACGGAGCCGGGAGGCCAGGGCCGAATAGCACGACACCCTCACACCCTTTTCTGAAAGGTGCTCCAGCAGAACTCTCATCCTTTTCTCAGCATCCGGTCCGAAACTCCGGCCGTACAGGGCGAAATGCATCTTCTATTGTCTTCCAAACTTAAACAGGATGCAAATATTGCGATTTTATTTTAAAAAAATGCAGATTATATATAATTTTGTGTGTTTTTGAAATTACAACTTTACACTAACAATTAGCAGAAATCAGAAATGAAGAAAGCCAATCTCATCATCAACATCGTGCTGACCGCAGCCGTAGCGGTATTGTTCATACTGTATTTTACAGGGGGCAGGAAAGCCACGCAGGCGCCTGCGGCAGGAAGCGAGAGCGTGACGGCCGCCAAGGGCGATATCGTCTACATCAATCTGGATACCCTCGTCAACCAGTATGACATGTACAATGACCTCAGAAGCGAGCTGCAGGGCAAGCTCAGCGCGATAGAGAACGATATCAACAAACAGGGACGCGCACTGGAGAACGACATAAAGAGCTTTCAGGAGAAGATGCAGAAAGGCCTGCTGACCCGTTCCCAGGCCGAGAGCATGAACAACGACCTGGCACAGCGCGACCAGGACCTCAGGAACCTGACACAGCAGAAGCAGCTGGAGATGGCCGAGGAGGAGAGCGTGATGATAAACCAGGTGATGGACGCCATCATGACATACGTCGAGGCATACAACAAGGAGAAACAGTACTCCCTCATCCTCAGCACCACATCCGCCACAACCACTGTCATAAACGGCAATCCCGGACTCGACATCACCCAGGAGATACTCAACGGCCTCAACGCCGAATATATCAAGAACAGAAACAAATAAACCGTCCCCAAGTGAGAACAGCTATCCTGTCGTGCTTTCCTCCATACCGCGGAGGCATATCCCAGTTCAACACTTCCCTCTACAAGGAGCTGTCAGGGAGCTGCACGGCGGGAGCCTTCAACTTCAAGCGGCAATACCCGGAGCTGCTGTTTCCCGGCAAGACCCAATACATAGAGGACGGTACGCCTCTCCCCTTTGAGACTGAGCGGGTGCTGGACACGGCCAATCCCCTCTCATACATCTCCACAGCCCGCAGGATCCGGGAATGGAAGCCGGACCTGCTGCTGATGCGGTACTGGATGCCGTGGTTCGCGCCTTCCCAGGGGTATGTGGCCCGCCACATGGCCCCGGGATGCAAGGTCATCTCCATCCTCGACAACGTCATACCGCACGAGCCTCACTTCTATGACCGTCCGCTGACCTCCTATTTCCTGAAGGGCTGCGACGGTTTCATCGTACTCTGCAACGCTGTCCGCGACGACCTCCTGCGGCTGGTCCCGGACGCAAGGTACATCGTCTCCCCCCACCCCATCTACTCCAACTTCGGAGCCCCCGTTCCCCGGGAAGAGGCCTGCCGGAAGCTCGGACTGGATCCCTCCCTGAAGACCCTGCTCTTCTTCGGACTTATCCGCGAATACAAGGGGCTGGACATCCTCCTTGAAGCTTTCTCCGGACTGGACGAAAGCTATCAGCTGCTCATAGCCGGCGAATGCTACGGCCCGTTCGACCGGTATCAGAAACTCATCGACACATGCCCCGGCCGCAGCCGCATCCACGCATTCAACCGCTTCATTCCAGACAGTGAGGTCGCCGCATATTTCTGTGCCTCGGACCTGTGCGTGCTGCCCTACCGCTCCGCGACCCAGAGCGGCATCAGCTCCATCGCCTATCATTTCTCACTTCCTATGGTCACTACCGCCGTGGGCGGGCTCAGGGAGATGATCGGAGAGACGGGCACGGGAATTGTAACGGAGAGCATTACCCCGGGAGCAGTCCGGGATGCCGTGGAAAAATACTTCTCCGACCCGGATATCCGCATCAGATGCGTGAAGGCCATAGCCGGAGAGAAGGACCGCCTCTCATGGAAAAGGTTCGCAGAGAGGCTCCTGGAATTTTACAACCGATTGCAATAAAACGAGAAACATACAATGAAAGCAATTACTCAGACCGCATTCAACTTCAGCCGTCAGACGGGCAAGTACGAAGGGAAAGTCCGCGATGTCTACACCATCGACGACCGTTTCATCGCCATGATCGCCACCGACAGGATTTCGGCATTCGATGTCATACTGCCCAAAGGTATTCCCTACAAGGGACAGGTGCTCAATCAGATAGCATCCATGTTCCTGGACGCCACCGCTGACATAGTACAGAACTGGAAGATAGCCTCACCCGACCCCATGGTCACCGTCGGATACAAATGCCAGGGACTGCCCATCGAGATGATCGTCAGGGGTTACCTCACCGGCAGCTCGTGGAGGGCCTATAAAAACGGAGCCCGCCAGATCTGCGGAGTGCCCATTCCCGACGGCATGCGCGAGCACCAGAAGTTCGAGCATCCCATCATCACCCCCACCACCAAGGCCGAGATAGGCACTCACGACGAGGACATCTCCAAAGAAGAGATCATCCGCCGCGGCCTGGTATCAGCCGAAGACTACGCCAAGCTGGAAGACTACGCCCTCAGGCTCTTCCAGAGGGGCACCGAAATGGCGGCTCAGAGAGGCCTCATCCTCGTGGACACCAAATACGAGTTCGGAATGCGCGACGGCGAGATCTACCTCATCGACGAGATCCATACCCCCGACTCATCCCGCTACTTCTACGCCGACGGCTACGAGGAGCGGTTCGCCAAGGGAGAGCCTCAGAGGCAGCTGTCCAAGGAATTCGTACGCGAATGGTTGATGGCCAACGGTTTCAGCGGTCAGGAAGGACAGCAGGTTCCCGAAATGACCGATGAGATCGTACGCAGTATCTCCGACCGCTACATCGAGCTCTTCGAGAACATCACCGGTCACAGGTTCCAGCCCGCCGAGTACGGTGAGGACCCCTACGCCCGCATCGAGGCCAATATCAACAACACCCTCGCCCGCCTGGTATGAGACTGCTGCTGACCGCCCTGCTCTGCATCCTGCTGGCAGCTCCGGCAGGGATGGAGGCCGCCGCTCAGGGATTCACGGCCACACCGGTGGAGGTATCCTCCGAGAAAGTAAATGTCAAGGGTACTGTCTACTACCTCCACAAGGTACTGAAGGGGCAGACCCTATACTCCATCTCCAAGGCATACGGAGTGAGTCAGGACATCATCACCGGAGCCAACCCTTCTCTGGCTGACGGGCTGAAGGCCGGCATGCTGCTGTATATTCCGGAAGCTGCTGCCGCGGCATCCATGACTGCCGATACAGCAGCCGTGGCCGCAGGGACGGCCGATACTGCACGGACTGTCCTCTCCGCAAATGATACCGGCAAGTCCGGGAGTCTCAGGTCCAGAATTGACAAGAACAGGAAGAAAGCCGGCAAACAGGAGAAAAAATACCGCAAGTACAACGTCAAGTGGTATGAGACGCTTGACGATGTCGCCGTCAAGTTCAACGTGACGACAGAGGCGATCATCGCACTCAACGGCATCGACACCGGATCGGGCAAGCGTATCCGCTCCGTCCTGATTCCCGACGAGGAATACATGAGGACATTCCGCCTGGGAGAGCAGGAGAATGAGCCGGCCGTCCCGGAAAGGGAGGACAATACCCCGGCAGACCAGGACGGCATCGGCAACATCCTGACAGACGGGACCGGCAATGACCTTCCTGCAGTGACTCCAGGAGAGTCCTACAACTCGGGAACATACACCATTTCCATAGTACTGCCCTTCAACGCCAGCCGCCTGACATCCGGTCTCAATGCCTACACGGCCGACTTCTACGCCGGTGTCCTGACCGCCATGGCCGACCTGAAGGAGCGCGGCCTCTTCTCCAACTTCGTCCTCAACGTCGTGGACCTGAGCCGATACAGCAGCGCATGGGAGCTGGTATCCGATGACGTGCTGCGCGGCAGCGAGCTGATTATAGGCCCCATATCCGAAAGGGACATGCAGCCTGTGGCCGCCTACGCCCGCAGCAAGGGCATCCCCGTCGTATCGCCGCTGGACCTCAACACAGCTTCTCTGGCCCAAGGCAATCCCGGCTTCTTCCTCTTCCCGCCGCAGTCCGACCTGGCCCTTTCCCATCAGATAGACAAGATAGCTTCCGCCACAGACAGAAGCTCCATAACCGTCATCTACGAACAGGGTTACGGAGACTCCGATCTGGTGACCCGCACTCTCAGCGAGCTTGAGCGCCGTGGTCTGCCCTACAAGACTTTCAGCTACGACTTTCTCAGCGGAAGGGGCATTGACGCCAGGATGAGCGGCGCCCTCGACACAGCGGCTGTCAACAGGGTCATCATCCCCTCCCTCAGCGAGGCCTTCGTCACAGACGCACTGCGCAATCTCAGTCTCATCCACGGCTCCCGCCACTACGGCATCGAAGTCTACGGCATGAGCCAGTGGAAGAACTTCGAGACTGTCGAGCTGGACTATTTCCACGCACTCGATGTCCGCCTGGCCATGTCCTATCACATCAACTACAATACGCCTGAGACCAAGGAGTTCATCGACAAGTACCGGGCTGCGTTCAACACCGAGCCCACCTCATTCGCCTATCAGGGCTACGACATCCTGACATTCTTCGTGGAGGCCATGCACACCTGGGGAAAGAACTTCCCTCAGGGGATTATAAACGAAAGGAAGAGCCTCCTTCAGTCGGATGTGCTCTTCCTTCCTGCCGCTCCCGGTTCAGGATGCGTAAATCAGGCCTTCAAGGACATCTGCTTCACAGACGGATGGCAGATCATCGATGAGTCCTGACCGATAAGTCCTGACGGATCAGCCGCGCCGCTCTACAACAGGGCGGCGCGCTTGTTATATGCCTCTATCCATGCTGTCTCCCCCTTGTCGAGAAGGTCGAAGTTGACGGGCGAGAGGTCAATCGGCGTGTAGGTCAGGGTCTCGAAAGCCAGGAACTCCCCGTAGGAATTCTTCGTGTGGGAAACTACAGCCACCGCATTCTCATGCCGGATGCCGTATTCGCCCTCGACATAGACGGCGGGCTCGTTGGACATCACCATACCCTCGGCCAGCGGCACCGGATTCTCCTCCATCCTCACGCTCTGGGGCCCCTCGTGGACACAGAGATTGTGTCCGATACCGTGCTGAGTACCATGCCAGTACATACGGCCGGCCCTCATGATAGGCCCGCGGGCCAGAATATCCAGCAGACAGCCCCTCATTCCCTTGTAGAACACCACCATGCTCAGGTCTATCATGCCCTTGAGAGCTACCGTATAGTCATCTCTCTGCCTTTGGGTCAGGGGACCGAGGGGAATGGTGCGGGTAGTGTCCGTCGTTCCGTAGGTGTACTGGGCGCCGGTGTCGATAAGCAGGAAGCCCTCCGGCCTGATTACCGCGCTGCCGGTCTCCGACGGCACATAGTGCGGCAGGGCGGCATTGGCGCCGAATGCGACGATGGCAGGGAAACTCTCCCCCAGATAGTCCGGGCACCCGCTGCGCACCTCCATCAGCTTCATAGCCACCTGGTACTCGGTTATGCCGCTGTTGACATTGTCCTTTACCCAGTCAATTACTTTGATCAGTGCCCTGGCGTCCTCTGCGAACGCCCTGCGGAAGCCCTCCAGCTCGACGCTGTTCTTGACGGCCTTCATCGCATTGAGAGTGCCGCCGGGAACAGGATCCGGGATGGCCGGACGGAAGGGCGAGCGCTGGTGGATATTCTCCATAGCCGCAAAGAAATATTTTGCCGTAATCTTTCCCGACGAGAAGATGCGGACGCAGTCCTTGGGCAGGGCCTTCAGGCACCGGCCGAACTCCTCGTAGTCCCGGAGTATCACTCCTTCCTTGAGCAGGGCGGACATCGCGTCGTGCTCCAGCATTTCCTGACGGAGGAAAAGAGTCACGGCTTCTGAGGTCACGACGGCATAGGAAAGCGGCAGGGGATTGTACTCAATGTCGGTACCGCGGATGTTGCAGAGCCAGGCTACCTCATCCATACAGGTGACAATATAAGCAAAGGGCATGGACATGTCCAGTTTCTCCACCAGACGGCGGTGCTTGGAGGATACACTCTCGCCGCAGATGCTCTCGGGCACGAAACGCACAGGGTTGAACTGCAGGGCGGGACGGTCCTTCCATATCCTGTCAAAGGGATCCTCGATAAGGCTCACATTGAGGGGCGCGAGAGCATCGAGCATCTCCTGATACTCTCCGTAGGAGAAGAGGTCCTCGTCCATGGCCACGATATCCTCGTCGCCCATACGCTCCCTCAGCCACTGAGCTACGGTGGGAGTACCCTCAACACGGAGCTTCATCATCTCGATGCCGGTACCCTCCAGCTGCCCGGCAGCCTGAATGAAGAAACGGGAATCCACCCACAGGGCAGCCTCGTTCATGGTCACCACGAGTGTGGCCGCCTCGCCCGTAAAGCCAGACAGCCATTCCAGAACCTTGTAATGAGCTGGGATATATTCTCCGAAGTGAGGGTCGGTAGAAGGAATTATCATCGCCGAGATATCGTCCTCGGCCAGGACCTTGCGGAGAAGGTCTATTCGTTGGGATCTTTCCATATATTGTGTTTTGTTTATGTGTCCGTATCAGTTGCAGGCCTTGGAGAGCAGCTCCCTGGCATTCTCCACTGCGGCATGGGTGAGTTCCGAACCGCTGAGCATCCTGGCCACCTCCGTCACCCTCTCCTCCCCTTCTATCCGGCGGATGCCCGTAGTGGCCGTGCCGTCAGGACCGAACTCCTTGTACACCAGATAATGGGCTCCTTTCTTTGATGCTATCTGCGGGAGATGGGTGATGGCAAATATCTGCATCCTCTCACCCATGCGGCCGATCATGTCACCCATCTTGTCTGCAATCCTGCCCGAGACTCCGGTGTCTATCTCGTCAAATATCATCGTCGGCAGGGATGTATAACGGGCCAGCAGTCCCTTGAGCGAGAGCATCACCCTAGACAGCTCTCCGCCGGATGCCACCTTCGAGATGTCACGAAGGGAAGCTGAACCGTTGGCCGAGAACATAAAATCCAGACTGTCCCCTCCCGAAGAAGTCAGGCCCTCCCGTGAAGATACCACGGCCTGAAAGACCGCACGGGGCATCTCCAGCGAGCGGATATCCGCCTGCAGCTCAGCTGACAGAGGTCCGCAGGCCGCCCTACGGCGCTCAGAGAGCCTGCCGGCCAGCTCCTTCCTGGTATTGTCCATAGCCGCCAGGGAATGCCTCATGTCTGCGAGCCGCTCCCGTTGTTCCTCCGCACTGCCGATCGAGGCGGACAGGCTGTCGCGCAGCTCTATCAGAGCCTCCACACTGTCACAGCCATACTGTCTCTGCAGGGTATGAATCAATGACATGCGCTCTTCGACCTCCTCCAGCCGCGATGGCCTTACGATGATACCGGAAGATATATCCTCTATCTCCCTCTCTATGTCGGCGACCTCTATCCTGCACGACTCCAGCCGCTCGGCCAGAGGTTTCAGCGCAGGGTTGTAATCCGAATAGCGGGACAGGCGCGATGAAGCGTCCTTGAGCAGCTGCACCACGGACAGGTCCATGGGATTGAGCGAGGAGCAGGCAGCCTCCAGAGCGCCGCGGATCTCCTCCGCATGGGCGAGGGACCTATGTTCCGCCTCCAGAGCCTCGGTCTCTCCGGGTTCCAGCCTGGCCTCCTTGAGCTTCGAAAGCTGGAACTGACGGTATTCCGCATCGCGCTCCGCCTCCACTATGGATCTCTCCAAAGCTTCGACGGCACTTTCAAGAGCGGCATGCTCCGAATATACCTTTTTATATTGCGCGAGCAGGTCTCCGTTCCCGGCGAAATGGTCTATAACTTCCAGACGGAAGTCCGGGTCGGTCAGCAGCAGGTGCTGATGCTGCTCATGTACATCCACTATCCTGTTGGAAATGGCTGTCAGTTCCGCCAGCGTCACCGGCTCGTCGTTGAGGAAGGAGCGGGAACGGCCCGCGGGGGTAATGACTCTGCGGAGAATGGTCTCCCCGCCCTGCCCGTCCACGAACTCGGCTTCCACCACGCAGTTGCGCTTATTGTCGCTGAAAACAGAGGCATCCGCCCTCTTTCCCAAAAGGAGGGAAAGGGCTCCCAGGAGAATTGACTTTCCGGCTCCGGTCTCACCGGTGATGATGACGAGTCCGTCCGGGAAAGTGATGTCCAGGGAAGAGATGAGGGCGTAGTTGGATATGGAAAGGCGGGTCAGCATCCTCCGTCCAGCATATTTTCGATATTGTCGACTATGGCGGATGCTACTTCCGTCTTGGAGCACAGAGGGATGTCCTGCTGGCTGCCGTCACGGCGGAAGACGGTCACCTTGTTGGTATCCACACCGAATCCGGCACCGGCATCCTGCATCGAATTGAGGACTATCATGTCCATGTTCTTGCGGCGGAGCTTCGAGAGGGCATTGTCTCTTGCATGATCCGTCTCCAGGGCGAAGCCTGCAATGACTCCGCCGGAGCGCCGCCTCTCACCTATAGCTGCCGCTATATCCTTGGTAGGCAACAGTTCCAATGTCATACTGCCGCCGTCCTTCTTGATCTTGGTACCGCTGGGCGAGGCCGGGGTGAAATCCGCGACCGCGGCACACAGCACCGTTATGTCGCAGCCCCTGTCATACTCCTCCACCGCTGCCTGATACATTTCCCCGGCAGAGATGACCTTCCGGATCCTCACTGCCGCCTCCGAGGGATAGACTGCTGCTGGGCCGGAGACCACCGTCACCTGCGCTCCGCGGCGGGAGAGCTCATCGGCAATCGCCGAGGCCATCTTCCCGGAAGAATGGTTGGAGATGAAGCGCACCGGATCGATGGCCTCCCGCGTAGGTCCGGATGTTACCACTGCCTTCCGGCCGCTGAGAGTGCGCCTGGTTTTGTCTCCGGATGCCAGAAGCTCTGCTACCCTTCCGACGATTTTCTCCGGATCTTCCATCCTGCCCTTGCCTTCCAGCCCGCTGGCCAGCTCGCCGGAAGACGCTTCCACGATATGCACACCCCTCTCCCTGAGAATCCTCATGGACTCCTGCGTCGCCGGATGGGCGTACATGTCCAAGTCCATGGCCGGAGCCGCCATTACAGGGCAGCGGGCCGAGAGATATGTGGTAAGAAGTAGATTGTCAGCTATACCGCAGGCCATCTTCGAGAGGGTGTTCGCGGTCGCCGGAGCGATAAGGTACAGGTCTGCCCAGAGTCCCAGGGACACATGGCTGTTCCACTGGCCGTTCTCCGGATCAAAAAACTCCACGAGAATCGGATTGCGGGAGAGCGTCGCCATGGTCAGGGGAGTGATGAACTGCTTTGCGGCGGCAGTCATGACCACCTTGACCTCAGCGCCTTCCCTGACGAGCAGACGCGTAAGGTATGCCGCCTTGTAGGCTGCTATGCTTCCCGTGATACCCAGGAGTATGTGTTTGCCCTTGAGCTGCATGGATGTATGCTGAGTATCAGCCGGGATTACTGCCGTTCGTCGACCTTGCGGTAGTAGATCTCGTTGTTGCGGAACTCCTCGATAGCCACGAGGGTCGGTTTGGGCAGCCTCTCGTAGTGCTTGGAGATTTCAATCTGCTCGCGGTTCTCGAAGGTTTCCTCGAGGGTGTCGGCATAGTTGGAGAACTCCTCGAGCTTCTGGCTGAGCTCCTGCTTTACATTGGCGGAGATCTGGTTGGCCCTCTTGGCGATAATCATTACAGACTCATAGATATTGCCGGTGGGTTTTGCCAGCTCTGAGAGGTTACGGGTGATTGTGTTTGTAGGTACCTGTTTGATTTCCATGGTTTTATATATTACTTACGTTTATTCGTGTTTGTTCAGAAAATTCTGCGCCCTGACTGCCAGGCCGTCCAGTTCCTTGCGGTACTGCGACTCGGGGTATTCGCTCACGAAGGTGAAATAATCGTCCGTGAAGGTCATGTAACGTTCCCGCTGCTTGGCAGGAATGCTGTTGAAGGCATATTTGTAAGCGGCCATGACCGTATAGTACATGATGTCCTCGCGGTAGATGTTGGAGGCATCCTCCTTGAGGACCTGCTTGAGGGCGTAATGCGCCGCCCTGTAGTCCTCGATGGAGTAGTAGAGCTTGGCCGACTCATATTCCTTGCGGTCCAGTCTCTCCTCGAGGTCCTCTATCATGGCGTGGCACTGCGGGATGTAGTCGTTGCCGGGATTGTCTATGAGGAAGGCGTTGATGGCGGCCAGAGCCTTGTAGGTAGGGGTCTGGTCCAGCTCGTAGCGGTAAGTCGCCTGATAGAGGCAGTCCAGATACATGAAACGGGCCTTGTCCGTGAACGGGCTGCGGGGGAACTTGTTGATGAAGGCATCGAAGGCCTGCTCGGCCGCTGTCATATCCCCATAGCAATAATGAGAATAAGCCGTATAATACTCCACTGTATCCTCCTGCGCCGTACCGCTGACCGCTATCTTCAGGGACTCGAACATGGAGGCCGACTTGGAATATTTGCCTGCGTCGAAGAGGTCGAAGGCCATCTTGTATTTGGCAGGCACATCCGTGCTCGCCAGCATGGCCTCGTACTGGGACTTACAGGAGACTGACATTATCAAGGCCGCCAGAACCAGCAACGGCAGGACGGATCCCATACTTACTGCAGATTTCTTCATCTTATCAAACTTTTCGTTCCGAACTTACAAAGATACAATATTTCTTTTTAATATACACTTCCAATCTGTATCCCCAGACCAATATCATCGCCCATGCCCATCTTGACAGCAGGAGTACCCACCATACGGCGCCTACCGACGACAGCAGGATGACATCTTCCAAGTTACTGTGGCTGATGCCGATGTGCATGTTCAGTCCGTCGATGTCCTCCTTTCGGAGCTTGCCTGTAGAGGCCTCGTCGATCATCGCCGCCGCTCCGTATGCCAGTCCCAGGGTATTCGCTATGATCCATAGCACAGCACACCTGGACGACAGCCCGAAGACGTGCATCACCGGACGCAGGGCGCGCGAGACGGCACGTATGATGCCGAACTCCGACATCAGTGACTGAAGCATATTGAGTGCGAAGATGATTATCAGCATTTTCGGCACCAGCACACCGGTATTCTTCAGCCACTCCAGCAGTTCTGCTCCGAACTCAGGTTCTGAAGTCTCCGCTGCCGCTTCCACAGCTGCGGAGACAGAGCCGGGGAGTATCATGTTGAGCAGGTATGCAAGAATTATTCCCGAAAGCGTACGGACCAGCACCACCCTCACAGTCGAACTGCCGGTCCTGTGCTGCACCGCGCTCTCCACTATCATATTGTGCGAGCACAGAGCCATGACCCCGAGAATAGTCATCGCCCTGGGCCCCAGATCCAGGGTCACCGCCGCGGCTATCGCCGAGTACATATTTACGAAATAGCCCGAGACATAGGCAAGAGCCGCCTCGCCGGGCAGGCCGAAGTGCACGAATACGGGCGAAAGGGCCTCCGATATCCACTCTATCACGCCGAAATGCCCGAGCAGCATGATGCAGAACGACACAGCCACCGTTATTTTTATCATCCACAGGGCTGTCCTCCTCGTAGACGGCAGACAGCGCTTTACTGCCGCACCTGCCCTGGTCCTGAACTCCTTGCCGGTCATCATTCCTGTCTTTTCCTACTCCTGCCCTCCTTGTCCGGCGCTACTTCAGATTCCACTTACGGGTAACCTTACGCTCTATCGGGCCTATGAGGGAGGGCCTCAGCAAAGGGGCCACGAGCCAGGCTATCTTGTTGACCAGTCCGGGGATTCTGCCGCTGCGGCCGCGGAACATCATATCCAATGCCTTGCGGGCCGCTGTCTCCGGGCGGATCATCACACCAAGATGACGCGCGATACGGCTCAGCTTTGGTGTGAGACCTACCAGGGGCGTATCCACCGCGCCGAAATAGATCGAGCACACATTCACTCCTGTCTTACGGCATTCGGTCCTGAGGGCACGGGTAAATATCCTGGTGAAGGACTTGGTAGAAGCGTAGGTGGTCAGGAACGGGAAGGGGAACCAGGCCGCCAGCGAGGAGATGTTCATCACATAGCCTTTCCGACGCTCCAGCATAGCCGGCATGAAATAACTGCACAGCATGGCCGTAGCGTGATTGTGGAGCATGATGATGGTGGATACCTGGGCAGGTGAGATATTGCGGAAGTGCCTGGCATGGAGTATGCCCGCATTGTTGATGAGCACCTCCACCTCCGCGTTCGGACGCTGCTCCGTCACCGTGTCGTAGACCTTTTTCGGAGCATCTGCCATAGAAAGATCAATGCCTATCGACAGAAAATCCAGGTCCGGATGGGCCTGCCTCATCTCCTCCGCCACCGCATCCGTCTCATTCTGAAAGAGAGCCACGATGATCACGTTGTAGCCTCTCTGCGCCAGCATCCGCACATACTGCAGTCCCATACCTGAGGAGCCGCCTGTAACCAGCGCATATTTATTGTGTAACGGTTTCTGTTGCATTCCTAACCTCAATTTACAGGCCGCAAAAATAAGACAATTTTGACTTTCCGCAAACCCGATTCTCGTCCTTTCTTCGTCCTTTCTTCCACGCCTTGCCCACCCCCGCACGACATTCCGGATTTTCTTACAGAAATTTTCCTATCTTTGTCAGAAGATTTATATTTTTCACCTTTTAACAATACTTCATCATGGCATCAATCAAAGGAACCAGAACAGAGAAAAACCTCCTCGCCTCATTCGCAGGTGAGTCCCAGGCCCGTGGCCGCTACACCTACTTCGCAAGCGTAGCCAAGAAAGAGGGCTATGAGCAGATAGCCGCCATCTTCCTCGAGACCGCCGAGCAGGAGAAGGAGCACGCCAAGAAATTCTTCAAATTCCTCGAGGGCGGCATGGTAGAGATCACCTCCACCTACCCCGCCGGCATCATCTCCACCACACTCGAGAACCTCCGCGCAGCAGCCGAGGGCGAGAACGAGGAATGGACAGTCCTCTATCCCGAGGCAGCCAAAGTAGCCCGCGAGGAAGGCTTCACTGAGATCGCAGTAGCCTTCGAGATGATAGCCCGCGTCGAGGCCGAGCACGAGGCCCGCTACCGCAAGCTCCTCGAGAGAGTCGAGAGCGGCCGCTTCTTCGAGCGCGACGGCGAGATCTACTGGCAGTGCCGCAACTGCGGTTACGTCCACAAGGGCAAGAAAGCTCCCCAGAAATGCCCCGCCTGCCAGCATCCTCAGGCCTACTTCGAGCCCAAGAAGGAGAATTATTAGTGCTGCACCGCACCCGCATTTAAGGCTGCCTTCCAGGCGGCCTTTTCTTTTTGCCGGGAATTGCTATATTTGCGCACGGAAACATTTATGACTAACCAAATAACCACGGAAGATGATTACCACAGAACAGGTGAGAGACTTGCGTCAGCGTATCGATACGCTGGGGAGGTGTCTTTGACATCGCTGCGAAGAAAGAGCAGGTAGCTCAGATGCAGCAGCACAGTGCCGGGCCCGGATTCTGGGACGACCCGAAGGAGGCCGAGGCATTTCTTAAGAAAATGTCGGGCGTGAAATTCTGGACCGACGCCTACGACGAACTCAGGAAAATGGACGAGGACCTGGAGGTTCTCCTGGAATTCGCACGGGAAGACGAGTCCGCCCAGCAGGACGCCGACGCCCAGTTCGAAGCCCTCACCGGGAAGGTCGAGGACCTGGAGCTGCGCAATATGCTCGGCGAGGAGGGGGACAATCTCGGGGCCATCCTCAAGATCAATTCGGGAGCCGGCGGCACCGAGAGCAACGACTGGTCGGCCATGCTCATGCGCATGTACGTCCGCTGGGGCGAGCGCAACGGCTACAAGGTGGCGGTCAGCGACCTCATCGAGGGAGACGAGGCCGGCATCAAGTCGGTGACCATCGAGTTCGAGGGAGACTACGCCTTCGGCTACCTCAAGGGCGAGAGCGGCGTGCACCGCCTCGTGCGCATATCCCCGTTCAACGCCCAGGGCAAGCGGCAGACGACATTCTCCTCCGTCTTCGTCTACCCTCTCGTGGACGACACCATCGAGATAGAGATCAACCCGGCCGACCTCGAGTGGGACACCTACCGCTCGTCAGGAGCCGGCGGCCAGAACGTCAACAAGGTCGAGACCGGCGTCCGCGTGCGCCACATCCCCACCGGCATAGTGGTCGAGAATACCGAGACCCGCTCACAGCTCGACAACCGGCAGCGGGCCCTGCGCATCCTCAAGTCGCACCTCTACGACCTGGAGCTCAAGAAGCGCCAGGAGAAGCAGGCCGAACTCGAAGGCAAGAAAAAGAAAATCGAATGGGGCTCCCAGATCCGCAGCTACGTCCTGCACCCCTACAAGATGGTAAAAGACCTGCGTACCGGATATGAGACTTCCGATACGCAGGGCGTTCTTGACGGAGACCTCAACGCCTTCATGAAGTCCTTCCTCATGGAAGCCGGCTCCGCTTCGTAAATCTTACAGCTCCCAGGCGAGGGCCGAGGCGCCTAGGATGGCGGCGTCGGAGTCCTTGAGGGTGGAGTAGAGCAGGCGGATCTTGCCTTTCCAGATACCGAGCAGGTTCTCGTTCATGGACTCGAGTATGGACTCGGTCAGGAACTCCTTGGAGCGGGCCAGGCCTCCGAAGAGGATAATGGCCTCGGGAGCGCTGAAAGCCACGAAGTTGGCGAAAGCCTCGCCCATGATACGGCCGGTATAGTGGAATATCTCTATAGCCAGGTGATCGCCCTTTGTCGCGGCATCGTAGATATCCTTCGAGGTGATGGTCTCCGGGTCAAGAGTACGGAGCAGGCTGGGATCTTTCCTCTCGGCCAGGAACTCGCGGGCCGTACGGGCCACTCCTGTAGCTGATGTATAGGTCTCCAGACAGCCCTTGCGTCCGCAGTTGCACTGCCTTCCGTTGCGGATGGTGATGGTGTGGCCCAGCTCGCCGGCAAAACCGTCATGTCCGTAGACGATGTTGCCGCCTATTACTATACCGCTGCCCACTCCTGTTCCCAGCGTGATCATGATAAAATCCTTCATACCCTTGGCGATACCGTAGGTCATCTCGCCTACCGCCGCAGCATTGGCATCGTTGGTTATAGCTACGGGAATACCGACGATATCCTTGACCATCTTGGCGAAGAAGATGACCATCGGCTTATCGTTCTCGTCATAGGCCCACTTGAGGTTGGGTGCAAACTCGATTGTTCCCTTATAATAGTTGCCGTTAGGAGCCCCGATACCTATTCCCTTGACCTCTCCGTCGTTCTCGGCCTTCTTTATAAGGTCCTTGATGGCGGTGGTCAGGTCATCCACATACGAGGAAAGTTCCCTCTGCAGGGACGAGATCACACTTTGATAAAGTATGTTGCCGCGGGCATCGACTACACCCAGCTTGGTGGACTGGCCGCCGACATCGATGCCCATTACCAGTGTCTGTTTTGCCATAATCTTTATAATTTAGTCAGTTACAATATCTTTGTTCACATTCTTGTAGCCTATCAGCGCGTAGAAGAAGATGTAAGCAGCGCAGACAAGGGGAACGGAGAAGCTGACGAGGAAAGAGTCGGAGGCATCGGCGATGGCGCCCTGAAGCGGGATAAGGATACCGCCGCCGCAGACCATTGTCATGAACATACCGGAGGCCACCGAGGTGAAGCGTCCCAGGCCCTCGACCGCCATATTGAAGATACCGCCCCAGCATACCGAGGTGCACAGGCCGCAGAGTACCAGGAACATCATGCCGACAGGAATGTCAGCTGACACAAAACGTCCGGTAGAACCCTCGAAACCGAAGAAAGGCACGGTCGTGGACGAGGGGAGCAGCATTCCCAGAACGATGAACAGAACGCATACAGAGGATACGAAAAGTATCTGGGCACGACTGGAGAAACGTCCTCCGAGCAGACCTCCGCACAGACGGCCGACAAGCATCATCAGCCAGAACACACCGGCGATGGATGCGGCGATACCGGAGTCCATGCCGAAGCCGGGAGTCGCGGCATCAGCAGCCGTGGAGAGGTACTGCAGCACGTAAGTCGGGATGCCGACCTCAACACCCATATACAGGAATATCGCGATAATTCCAAGATTGAAATGACGGAAGGAGAACGCGCTGTAACGCTTTCCTGTCGGAGAGACAGCCGGTTTCCTGACAGTCTCGCCTTCCTGGTCCGGTTCGGGTATCTTCACGAACGAAAGCACGATGAACACCAGCAGGAAGATGCCGAGAGCGATGAACAGAGCCGGAGTAGCGTCCGAGATCTGAGCCTTAGCGGCGTCACCTACGAGAGCACCGACGAAGATGGTCACAAATGTAGCGGCCAGTGAGTTACCCACACCTCCGAACTGAATCAGCTGGTTGCCCCTCTTTCCGCCGCCGCCGAGAGTGTTGAGCATGGGATTTACTACTGTGTTGAGCATACACATGCAGAATCCTGCGATAAAGGCACCGGCCAGGTACACGCCGTAGCTCTGGACGGAGTTCCATCCGGACACATACTGCAGGAACACACCGAGGAAGCCCACCACTATCGCGAGCAGGGCTGTTTTCTTGTAGCCTATCCTTTTAAGCAGTATTCCGGCGGGAATACCCATAACGGCGTAAGCGATGAAATTGGCCGCGTTGCCGAGCTGAGCCATGGCATTGGATACCTCGAACTGATTTTTGACGATAACGGCCATCGGATTGCAGAGATTCGTAACGAAGGCAATCATGAAGAACAGCAGGTACATCATTGCGATGGGGAGCGCATAATTCTTCTTGACGGTTTGAGTTGTAGACATAAGTTATACAGTTAATGTTAGTATTAGTTAAACAAACTTCAAAGTTAAAGAAAATTTACGACTTCTGCAAGGAGGATATTATCTCCGCAGCCTCCGCATAGTCATAGCCGCGCGATAGCGCGAAACGCAGGACCTTGGCCCGGCGCTCCTGCGGCGTGACGGCCTTGACGCTCCGCCATTTGCCCCGGATGACCTCCTCCATGCGGCGGAACCTCTCATCCTCCCCTACTTCCGCCAGGGCCGCCTGCACCACGTCCTCTGGAATTCCCTTCAGGGACAGGGCATAGGCTATTTTCCTGGGGCCCCATCCGGCCAGCAGAGCCTTGTCCCTGGCGAAGGCCCGCGCGTACCTCGCATCGTCCACATACCGATCCGCCCTCAGACGCTCCAGCACGGCCTCCGCGTCCTTTTCCCCGACCCCCTTGCGCCGCAGCAGGTCCAGGACACCGCGGCTGCAGTACTCCCTGCGGGAACACAGCTGCGCCAGACGGTTAAAAATAGTATCCGAGACTGACATAGGCCGTAAATCTGTTGGTCATGTCAGACCAGCCGAAATCCACGTCCAGCGGTCCGATCGGCAGGTCATAGGAATACCTCAGGCCCACGCCCCACCAGTTGTAGGCCGATATGTAGCCGTAGTTGTAGTTGTCCCTGTCGTCTATGGTCCTGCCCTTGCGGAAGAAATTCTGGACATCGGCCGCCTCACGGGCATAATTGACCATAGCCGTGACATAGTGCTTGCCGTAGACGTTGACGCGGAAGTCCGATCTCAGAATCACCAGCGAGTTGTACATGACCTCCGGCCTGAGGGTGCCTATGAACGGCAGCTGGTGGTCCACATAGCGGCCGGGCATCTCGCCGCCCATCAGGGTCTCGTAGGAGGTATAGTAGTTGTCACCTATGATAAACCGCGAATACACCTGAGGCGAGACGACCAGCCGGCTGTTGAACATAGGAATGTATGAATCGAACTGCAGCATCACGTCCGCAAAGGTCGTAAAGGGCTGATTGTCTATGAAATTAAGAAACTTCCAGCTGGCGTCCAGGGTGAAATCGACACCCTTGGTAGGGAAGGTCGTACGGTCGGTGTTGTCAAAGTCCAGCTTGCCGTACACGCCCATATAGGCGCTCTTGAGCGGATTGATGCCGGAGTTGTCCACATACAGGGTATCGGACCCCATGAAATGCCTGTAGTCGTAATGCTCCACATTGACGCCGACCTCGGTGCTCATAAACCGGGAATGATACTCGGAGAAATAAGCCTTGGCCGTATGCCTGAGAAAATACACGTCCGCGAACAATTTTCCGTTGTCCAGGATGCTGGTTTCAGTCTTCTTGAAGGTATAGGAAAGGTTGAAGCGGGGAAACTTCCTAGGGACCAATGAGAGGCGCACGGTAGCCCAGGGATTGTAGCTCAGGCGGGTGGACAGATTGAACTTCACACCCGTGAGCTTCTGCTCGTTAAGACCCAGTCCCAGGAGGATTGCGGCCGCCTCCTGAGAGTCGAAGCGGAAACCCAGGCCGAAACTGTGGGGAACCTCCTTCTCCAGGTTGATCTGTACATGGTAGGCAGTACTGTCCACTGGATCGCGGTTCACATAATATGTTATCTTGGAGAATGCATTGGTACCGTAGAACAACGAAATAGCGTCGTCCAGCTCATGCCCGGTCATACGGCGCTTCTTGAGCAGACGGGACTTCTCCAGGAGCCATCGTCCGTCCTTGGGGCTGACCCCTTCCAAGGAAACCGAAGCGACGGTGATGGTATCGTTGTCCAGATTCAGGGCCGGCGGGGCCTGCAGATGCCTTCCGCACGGACCGTACCCGTCGAGCATCTCCTTGAGCTCCCGCAGCTCCTCCCTGTGTGCATCCGCGGCATCGTAGCCTCTCTGCACCAGAGTAGACACGCTCTGCGAATCAAAGCTCATCGCTCCGAAACCTGAGATATCCGGCTCGATGAATATATCGCAGCCGGCGATGTTCTCGTCCGACTTACGCTGCGTGACCACTCCCATCAGCTGGCTGAGCACCTCCGGCAGGGAATTGAGCATGTCCGGATCGCTCTTCTTGGAGCTCGAGACCCTCACACCTATTATAATATCAGCACCCATCTCACGGCATATGTCCACGGGGAAATTGTTGAGCATACCTCCGTCCACCAGCACCATGTCTCCGATACGTATCGGAGCGAACACCCCCGGGATAGCCATGCTGGCACGGATGGCCTGCGCCAGATGCCCGCTCCGGAAGACTATTTCGTTACCGGTCACAATATCCGTTCCGACACAGGCATAGGGTATGGGCAGGTCATCGAAGTCGATCGAGTCCTGATATCCCACGGCCAGAGAGTTGAGAAGGTTCTCCACATTGTTGCCGCTGATGAATCCGGCGGGAAGGGAATTGATGAACACACTGGTCTCCGACCTGCTGCCGCCGGACATATCCTCCTCTGACCGGTCCTGACGTGCGCCGCGTCCCGCCATCATCGACTTCTCAAGAGACGAGGCGGTATTGAAGGGCACCGTCAGCAGATACTTGCCCGTACGCTTCTTGTCCTGATAGGAGAGCTGCTTGCGCGTCACGTTATTGCTCATGATGATGGACCAGTCTACGGTACGGATGATCGAATCCATCTCATCCGGAGTGTAACCCAGGCTGTAGAGCCCGCCGATGATGGATCCCATGCTCGTTCCCGTCACGAAATCCACCGGTATGCCCATCTCCTCGATGACCTTCAGCGCTCCGATATGCGCCGAGCCCTTCGCTCCGCCTCCGCTGAGCACCACTCCCACTTTCGGTCTTTCCTTACGCGCGACACTGTCCTTTACAGCTGCCGAACAGACAGATGCGGACATCATGACCACTGTCGCAGCGACAATCCATTTTTTCAATAATACAATCATTTATCCATTTTTTAATTCTCCACTTTACTGTTCCGGCCCTTCCCGCTGAGCATGCCGCAGGCCGCCAGGATATCCTCTCCGCGGGAAGCCCTGAGGGTGGTCAGCACACCGGCGGCATTGAGCCGGTCCTTGAACTGCTCGATGACGGGCATCGGCGAGGGGGCCAGGGGCGAATCGGGGATGCGGTGGAAGCGGATAAGGTTGACCCTGCACTCCAGTCCGCGCAGCATCCGGGCCAGGGCGTCGGCATGCCGCTTGTCGTCATTCACCCCGGCGAACATGATGTATTCGAAGCTCACCCTCCGCTGTCCCGTAAAATCATACTCCCGTATAAGGGACAATGTCTTACTGAGCGGGAATGGCTTCTCCATCGGCATCAGCTCAGCCCTCTCCTCCGGGAAGGGGTTATGCAGGCTCACTGCCAGATGGCAGGTACACTCGTCCATAAAACGGCGCAGGGGAGACCCGTCGGTACGGGAATCCGCCGTCACGCCTATGGTCGAAAGGGTTATGCGCTTGGGACTCCATCCGAATCCCCAGGGGGCGGTCAGAATGTCGATGACGCGGCGGACGCTGTCCCAGTTGTCCAGAGGCTCGCCCATGCCCATGAACACGGTATTGGTCAGTTCCGCTGCCTCGTCCACCTCCAGGAACTGGGAGAGAATCTCCGCCGGAGTGAGGTTGCCGTGCCATCCGCCGCGGCCCGTCATGCAGAAACGGCAGCCCATGCGGCAGCCCTTCTGGGAGGAGACACAGAGGGTGCTGCGGTCCTTGTCGGGAATCATCACGGCCTCCACTCCGGGGCCGAAAGGAAAGAGGTATTTCTTCGTACCGTCCGCAGAGGCAATGAGGTCGACATAGGCAGTACGGCCCACCGTATAGTCCCGGGCGAGAGCCGCCCGGGCAGCCTTGGGCAGGTTGGTCATCTCCTCGATGGAGCACACCCGCTTGCGGTAGAGCCAGTCGGCCATCTGGGCAGCGGCAAAAGATTTAAGGCCGTACTGTTCGCTGACGGCCTTGAGTTCCTCTATATTTTTTCCTAAAAGAGATTCCATTGTCATTCTTTCCTTGAGATTTGGAAATCCACCGGGATATTGTACAGAACATCCACCGGCTTACCGTCAATACGTCCAGGAGTCCATTCCGGAGACTTGCTGATCAGGTCAACAGCCGCATCAGAGAACACCGAATAGTCGAAATCCGCAATCCTGGTTCCTTTAACATCCACACGCATCACCCGGATGTCCGAGACACTCCCGGTGCGGGATATCCTGAACTGGACGACAACCCTCGCGGAAGCTCCCGAAGCCACTGCGTCATCCGGATACTGCAGCAATGCGGATATCCATCTGCCGAATTCACCGGCATCACCTCCCATAAACTCAGGCCGCTGATCCACCAGCGTAATCGGCACCGCCACGGCATCCTCTTCTTCTGCCGGCAGGGCATAGGCTGCGGTCTGCGGCTTTACGAAAAGTACTGCGGCCGCAAACATCACCGGCACCACATAAAGCAGCCGGGCATAGACCTTCCGCCTGGGAACAGACTTCTGAATCATCTTGATGCGGCGGCAGAGGTTCGAATTGCGGAAAAGATTGGCCTGAGACACCGCCATTCCTTTTGCTGCCTGTCCGACCAGAGCAAACTGATAACCCCTGCGGTCAACACCGGAGGACAGCACGGCGTCATCTGCCTCGAACTCACTGTTCTCCTTCAGGTCGCGCAACAGCAGCCACGCGGCCGGATTGAACCACTGGAGGCAAACCATCAACGAGGCATTGAGCAGCAGCGCCGAATGCCTCATTCTGATATGGGCTGCCTCGTGCCTGATGACGTAGCTGTCATTTTCAAAATCCTCCTCAGCCGGAAGAATCACGACACCGAGCCAGCTCATCGGCTCCACCTTTCTTCCCCTGATGGCCGGCACCGAGACCACTGTCACAGCCCTGCCGCCAACCAAAGCCCTGTAACGGCGGCCTCTCAGCAGCATGACGGCAGCAGCAGCGGCAGGAACAAGCACGCGGAGCACCAACACCGCCACAACTCCGGCGACATACACAACGGCCAGGACATGAGGAAGCCACTTCACAGCCTGCTGAGCACCATAGTCCCCTGCGGCAGCCGCAGAATCAGCCCCACCGGAGAGCACACTCACCCCGGCGAGGGTCATCAGACCCACCACATCCGGAGCCTCGTCTGATACAGGGATGCTGAGACATGAGAACAGCACTGGCGCGCACAGAGAGAAGTACAGAATCAGACACAGTAGAATCCTGTTGGCCCTGAATGTCTTCTGCGAGCGCAGCAGCAGCCTGAATCCACTCCACAGCACCACCAGCACCGCAGCCGAAGCCACAGCGTATGCAAGCAGACCGTCCATTGCCGAGTCTATTTACCGTCTTTCTCGATCATCTCGATAATGGACTTAAGGTCTTCCACGCTCAGGCGCTCGCTCTCCACGAACTGAGACACGACCTTCTTGTAGGAATTGTCCAGATAGTCACGGACTACCCCGCCCAGATACCTCTGACCGTACTGCTCGCGGTTCATCGTCGCGGCATAGCGGTAGGACAGACCCTCGGGCTTATGGGTAGTAAAGCCCTTCTTTTCCAGAGAGCGTACCATAGTGGACACTGTGTTGAAATGGGGCTTGGGCTCTTTATACAGATTAAGCATCTCGGCCACTGTCAGCGGGCCGTTGTCCCAGAGGAGGTCCATAACCTCTTCCTCTCTCTTTGTGATTTCACTTCTCATCGTATTTAGGATTAAAATTATTGTCTTCAGTTGACCATACAAAAATAATAAATTTTTCCCAAACACGACATTTGTATTTACCATCCTCCACTCATTTTCCGTCGGTGACCTGGCTTATAGGGTGAAGCGGACCTTCAGCAGTGCCGCCAGCGGTCTGAGCCGGTAGGTGTAGACGTATGTGGTGATGTCACTGTAGACGGCCGAACTGTAGGTGTCCGTACCGAGGAGGTTGCGGCACTCCAGGGTCAGCTCCAGCCGTTTCGTGCGCCACGAGAGAGAGGCGTCCAGGAAGAACATGGACCTGTCGCCGGAGACGGCGTCATTGTAGTAATGCTCACCGCCCACCTTCAGGAAGACGCTTTCGGCAAAGGACAGGCTGAGGGCCGCGTTCTGCCTCAACGAGTGAATCGGGGGCTGCTCCCCTCCGATGTCGGTCACGCTGCGGCTGCGGGAGGCCGACACCCCGTAGTCCAGACCGGCCCAGTCACAGAACCGGGAGCTTAGTGCCAGGGTGCCGGAAATGTTGTCCATCTCGCTCTGATACAGCTCGTACTGGCGGTACAGGGAGCTCCATGTACGGGACCAGGATGCCGACAGCTTCACGGTGGTGCTGATAGCGAAGAAGAGCTTGCTGGCATTGGCCGCCACGTTGACCCCGTGTGAGAGACCGGGGCTGTCCACCGTCTCCACCCGGGTGAGAGTGCCGTCATAGACAGTGCCGTAGGTATGGCTGTTCCAGCTCCTCCAGTAGCCGCCGGAGAGCTTGGCGAAAGCCGCTATGCGGGTGGCGGCGTACGAGAGGTCCGCGACGTAGTTCTGGAGCCTGCGCCGGGGCAGCTCCCCGCCGGTCCGGGAGATGTGGCGGTAGTTGCTCATGATATATCCTCCGTAGTCGCTGTACAGCCCGCCGTAGCTCTCGTCGTATGAGGCAGAGGCGGACAGTTTCAGCTCGGGAGCAATGGCCAGCTGCATGCTGAGGGCCGGTGAGACGAGCGGACGGTCGACGATGCCGGTGCCGCCGCGCACACGGTCGCTCTGCCGGATACCCTTGTACCCCAGGCTGGCGTATGCGGAGATATTGAACTTCTTGCCGATGCGGTAGGAGACCGAGGGCTGGGCAGCCACGGTGTACTCCTGGCGGAGGATGTCGTTGCGCATGGAGTCGGCGGCCTGCGGGGGCGGTCCGTCCGTCGTGAGCGGAGACAGCTCCGAGCGCATCATGTCCACCGCAGCATCAGCCCGGAAGGTCAGCGAGACGAACCAGCCGCTGCGGTTGAACGTGAGTCCCGCCCGGTTGTATGCGGTGAGTCTTCTTGCCGAGATGGACTGCACGGCTCCATCAGCTCCCGCGCTGTCCCCGAAGATGCCATCGTAGATCAGCGGCCTGACGGTGAGGGTCTCGGGCCGGTCGCTGTACGAGATGTCGGAGGAGGCGTCCCACATAAGGGGACCGCTGCTGCGCATGTAGCGGAAACGGTTGCTCAGGCTCAGACCAGGATGGCGGAAGGACTGCTCCACGGAGGAGCCGTTGTTGTCCACGCCGCCGTAGTCCGTGCTCCACGAGCCGCTGAAGGACAGCTTGTCGATGATGTACCGCTCTTTTGTGTTGCTCTCCACGTCGATGTCCGCCGTGAGCCGGTCCAGGCGCGAGCGGGAGAGGATGCTCTCACCGATGACTATCTGCTGTGCAGGATCAGCCAGATGGTATGTCGTTACCGAAGTCCCCTCGTCCTCGCGCAGGTCGTGCTGGTACTGCACGTTCGCCCTCAGGTTCAGGTCCTCGCGCAGACGGACTATGCTGTTGGCGGAGACCATGTGCGTCTGATTGTCCAGATAGCGGTTCTTTCCGAACGGAGGGACACTCGGACGCTTGACCCCGAGCACCGAGGAGGACCCGTCGGAGAAACCCATGAGACCTCCGAAGATCTCCTCCGACACGTCGTCGCCGGTGTTGTTGGTCTTGTAGGTGTCCATGGTCTGGAACCTGCGGCCGAAGTACATGGCCGCCGCCTCTCCGTACCACATCGCGGGCCTGTAGCCTCCGCCTGCCGCTATGTATCCGCCCCAGGTGCCCCTGGCCCCCTTCTTCAGACGGAGATTGACGGCCGGAGCTCCCGGCAGACCCTGATCCTCATAGATCTTGATGTGCTGGTGGTCCTCCATGACCTCCACGGACGCTATGTCCTCGGCCCTGATGGTGTTGGTGGCCAGACCGTAGCGCGACTCAAGCATGTCCAGACCCTCCACGTACATCCGGCCTATATCCTTCCCGTTGTACCTCAGTCTTCCGGAACGGGACACCTCGATGCCCGGCATCCTGCTCATCACCTCCCCTATGGTGCGGTCGCCGCTCTCCCTGAAGCTCTCCACATGATATACCACAGTGTCCGTCCTTCTCTCCACCGGCTCGGCCCTGACGGTCACCTCTCCAAGGGACATCGCAGCCCATTCCATAGAGAAGTCCACCGTCATGCTACGGGCGGGGATGACCCTGGTCTGGGTCCTGAGGTTGAAGCCCGTGACCCTGACGGCCAGACTGTCGTCATCTCCGGAATACTCAATACTGTAGGTCCCGTCAGAAGAGGTCATGGCGAAACGGTACACCGAACGGCCGTCGCTGCGGCACAGCATCACATTGGCATCCTCTACGGGAGCGCCGCTGTCGCTGCGGGTGACACGGCCGCGCACGGTCACAGTGACTTTCTCCACGGTCACTTTCTCCTGCGAATGTACCTGCGGCAGGCTTGCCAGGCTCATGGTTGCCTGCGACATCAAGGCTTGAGCCAGGAGTGTCAGTACGGTCAGAATTCGTCTCATGGTACACTTTTTAATGTTTATGCCAGGTCACTGTCTATGGCCATTCCATGGGATAGTAGGGCATCCGCCAGTTCCGGTAGTCGGCCTCCTCGATGCCTTTGCCGGTCACGATGTAGACCGTCGTCTCCTCGTTGAAGGACTTCGGCCAGCGGAAGCAGCTGCGCTCGTAACGCTTGAACTTGCGGTAGGTCGTCCTGTCCTCGTGCTCGTAAACATAGTCGTAGAAAGGCTCGGGACTGTCGGTCACGGACACAGCCTCGAAGCTGTACTGTCCCGTGGTGTCTCTGGCGTACAGTATCAGCCCAGGCAGGCCCTTGAGCTTCCACGGACCCTCGCTTACCGGTATCTCAGGGGTGAACCACGCCTCCCACCTCCGGCCACGGAAGTCGCACTCGGCCTTCTGACAGTCGAACGACGCCACAGTGCCGTGCTCTCCGGTCATCTCCCACTCCAGGGCCGGGACCTCCTCCTCGTAGATGTGGGCCAGGCTGTAGGAGAAGTTGCCGTTTTCAGCCTTTTCATTGGCCCATATATCTGGCACTACAACCTTGAGCCTGTCCGAACCGTAATCGCACATGACGGACTTGTAGAAATACGAAGGTATTCCGCTTGAGTCAGGAGTGACGGAATAATCACCTATTTCTCCGCGGACGTGTCTGTCCAAAAGATCATAACTCCTCTTACTCAGGACATGCTGCGCAATGTCATTGAACAGCGAGTATCTGTCGCCGACATGCAGCGATGTCAGATGACGCCGGTCAAAACCGCCGTCGTACAGCCTGTAATACGCACTGTATATTACGGTAAGCCGGGACGTGTCAAGGCAGACAGAGTCCACCACCCTCACGCGATTGTTCGACGGATCCTTCCCATCTCCGTACATAGCGAAGCTGTCGGGAAGATCCTGGCCCCGGGCTGGGCCGGCACACAGCAGCAGGGGCAGGGAGAGGCAGATGAGTTTCTTGATAAGTTTCATAGCAGCCTGTATTTGTTGGTTGCTACAAATTTCGCAAACTTCAGCGAGAGAGCCAATTATTTAACATTCGTTAACATTGCAGCTTCGATAACTCCGTCTTCTTAGGTGCCGGTACCACTCTATCCGCATCCATTCCATCAACAACTGCCTTTCCGTGCGGTGCAAAAGTTTCGGCAGGAAGGGCAGCGGGGGTGTCTTGTAATCACTCGCTGATCAAGCAGTTATAAATCACAGTGTGCTTCAGACCGGTTCAGAAAGTTCCCAAAATCTCTCGTTATATTCGCAAGTGTCTGGTCTTAGAGCATTTATAAAAACTGACCGCTCCCGTACTTACCGTTCACCTCTCTGCCTTGCACGCTACCGGGAAATGGCAGGCTTCGGTCTATGGCCATTCCATGGGATAGTAGGGCATCCGCCAGTTCCGGTAGTCGGCCTCCTCGATGCCCTTGCCGGTCACGATGTAGACCGTCGTCTCCTCTTTGAAGGACTTCGGCCAGCGGAAGCAGCTGCGCTCGTAACGCTTGAACCTGCGGTAGGTCGTCCTGTCCTCGTGCTCGTAAACGTAGTCGTAGAAAGGCTCGGGACTGTCGGTCACCGACACAGCCTCGAAGCTGTACTGCCCCGTGGTGTCTCTGGCGTACAGTATCAGCCCGGGCAGGCCCTTGAGCTTCCACGGACCCTCGCTTACAGGTATCTCCGGGGTGAACCACGCCTCCCACCTCCGGCCACGGAAGTCGCACTCGGCCTTCTGGCACTCGAACGACGCCACAGTGCCGTGCTCTCCGGTCATCTCCCACTCCAGGGCCGGGGCCTCCTCCTCGTAGATGTGGGCCAGGCTGTAGGAGAAGCCGGCTTGGCTCGGGGCCCATATATCCGGTATCGCCACCTTGAAGATTCCTGTTCTGTAGTCAGACATGACAGAGCGGTAAAAGAATGAGCCGATTCCTCCTAAGTCACCGTAGGGGGCCATCTGTTCTGCACGTTCCCTCTTCAGTTCCTCCAGTTCCACACCCACTCCATGACCGGGTCCCAGGCTGTCCATTTTCGCCAGCTGGATATATGCGTATCTGTTTTTTATATGACTCGCGAAATCGTAAAACAACGAATGCGACACCCCCACATGCAGTATAGTGATATGCCATGTCGGCGAGCCTCCGGGATACAGCCAATAACACGCCTTATAACGGACACTCAGCAAGGATGTGTCTACCAATATGGAATCTATCGCTTTTAAAGAGTTATTACTGGGGCTCTTCCCATCACCGTACATCGCGAAGCTGTCGGGAAGATCCTGGCCCCGGGCTGGGCCGGCACACAGCAGCAGGGGCAGGGAGAGGCAGATGAGTTTCTTGATAAGCTTCATAGCAGCCTGTATTTATTGGTTTCTACAAATTTCACAAACTTCAGCGAGAGAGCCAATTATTTAACACTCGTTAACATTCGATGACGCAGCGAGGGGTTTGGTCTGACGGCCACAAATGCTGTTATGCCTCGGAAGCGTAAATTGAACAAGTTCGTTTGCACTTTTCTCGGCTTCTGAGTATTTTTGGCCCATGGCCACAAATGCTGTTACGCCTCGGCAATGAAATTTGAACAAGTTCAATTTGCATTGCTCTCGACTTCTGCGTATTTTTGTTTCTGAAATGAAAATGGAGGACTGCGCTATGATGAAATACCCGATAGGAGTTCAGAGCTTCGAACAGATCCGCGAGGACGGTTATGCCTATGTGGACAAGACCGACCTTGTATACAGGCTTACGCATGAAGGGAAAATCTATTTTCTGAGCCGCCCGCGGCGGTTCGGCAAGAGCCTGCTGGTATCCACCCTGAAGAACTATTTTCTGGGGCGCAAGGAACTGTTCGAGGGACTGGCCATCAGTTCGCTGGAGAAGGAGTGGCTGGAGTACCCGGTGTTCCATATCGACTTCAACGGCAGCAATTTCACTGCGCCGGGAACCCTTGATGCGGTAATAGAGGGAAGTGTATCGCAGTGGGAGTCTCAGTACGGCCGCAGCGAAGAGTTCACCGATGCCGGCAGACGGTTCGCATACGTGCTGAAAAAAGCTCACGAGCAGACAGGCCGCAGATGCGTGGTGCTCATCGACGAGTACGACAAGCCGATGCTGGACGTGCTGGATACCGGCTATACTATAACCGT
>DHKFR23501__coassemble_799_pt1 | contig 41481 bp, 37 predicted proteins | sample DHKFR23501__metabat2_low_PE_038 | metagenome-assembled genome bin DHKFR23501
ATCCCACTAACATTCAAGCTGTTGCCAACACTGTTGATTTTACATAGATTTGCCGTATGGAAAACTCATACTGGCATATCTGCACGGACGGACTCTCGCGGGAGATTATCTTCAAGAGCGAAGATGACTTCATCTTCGGGATGAACGGAGTACCTGTCTACTCGTTTCATTTCGACGTCAGGATAATGGCCTTCTGTCTCATGAGCAACCACGTCCACTTCATAACGTACGGGAGCGGGACCGGATGCAAGGGTTTTATCAGAGGCTACAGAAAAAGGCTTTCATGCCTGACTGATATGCACGCGGCAAGCGTTTCCATCAAACTGATTGACGACACTGACTATCTCATGAAGGCCATAGGCTATGTCCTGCGCAACCCTGTGGGAGCTGGAGAAAAGGTCCTGCCGACAACATACCGGTGGGGCTCGGGGCCACTGTACTTCAATGACGCCCGCACTGTATGCGGAACTCCCGTCTCAGCCATCAGCAAGAATCAGAGACAGAAGCTCATCCGCTCCCATCTGGCACTTCCCGAGCACTGCATCATTACCCCGGAAGGGATGGTCGACCCGGGCGGCTACGTAGACTACCGCACTGTGGAAAGCCTGTACGGCCATCCGGGCAGATTTCTATATCACCTTTCGCGACGTGATGACATGGAGATGGAACTGACCGGAGACATCCTACACAAGACATCCTATACCGACGCCGAGTTACTGGCCTCGGTAAGGGATATCTGCTTACTGGAGTTTCAGAGGAAGGACCCGGCGGAACTCAGCATCGAGAACCGGTTCAAACTGGCCGGTATACTGCGCAAACGCTACGGACTCGGTCCGAAACAGCTCGGGCGGCTCGCTAAAGTCGATCCGGATCTCCTGAGGGAAATGCTCTGAGCCCACCTTCGGAAGGTGGGACGAAAACGCGGGGAGACCGCACTTCAGCCAGCTACTTCCTCGACGATATAGCGGATTATTTCCTCAACGAAATATTGTCGGGCTGAGGGCGTAATCAGCAAACTCTTGGATTTCAGCATATTGCATTTCCATCGGCCCGCCGTAAGGCCTTTCAAATGGCTTACGGCAGAGGCGCAAAACTATACCGCCTTAACAACCAATACATTAACGAAGATGTTATCAGCCCGAAAAAACCCAGTTACGAGAGAATGGCAATGAGACGCATGAAACGTCAGAAACGACAGCCAGGGACAATGATGCGATGTCCACTAGCAACGCGGAAACAGCCATGAACATCGGAGCAATGACCAGAAGCAACATGGCAATCGACAAAAAAACAAGCACCGGACGGCCTGCCCCGCATTATTCCGGGAGGCGGCGCCTCTGCAATCACAAGTAAACTTGCATTGCTCTCAGTTTATTTTTATATTTGCGTTACTATGGAAGTTTACGACGACAGATACAACAGGCCTGTCTACATCGAGAGACGGACCAACGGTCTCGGAACAGCCGGCTTTGTGCTCGCTGTCCTGACGATAGTCCTGGGCTGGATACCGGTCTTCGGCTGGTTCACCTGGGCCCTCGGACTGCTATTCTCCTTCATCGGCTTGTTCAAGGCCCCGAGGGGTCTGGCCATCGCCGGATTTGTAATATCCCTGCTGGGCATCATCATGATACTCTTCCTGTTTGCTGCGATTGCGACAGCTGTAGGTGTAGCAGGTGTCTCCTCAGCGATAGTCGCTGCTCTTTTCTAACCCCTTAAACTTCACTATTATGAACACATTACCCAGAGCATTCCTCTTTCTGGCAGACGGTTTTGAAATCACCGAAGCCATGGCCCCCGCCGACATCCTCGTCAGAGGAGGCGTCGAGCTCAACCTTATCTCCATCAGTGACAGCCTCACAGTCACAAGTGCACAGCGCATAAGCGTAAATGCCGACTGCACTCTGGAACAGTACTCCCTCGAAGACATCCGCAAGGAGGACATAATGATCTTCCCGGGAGGCATGCCGGGCACATCCAATCTGGCCGCCTGCACTCCGCTGATGAATAAGATGCAGCGGCACTTCGCCGAAGGAGGCAAAGTGGCGGCCATCTGCGCTGCCCCCGGTTTCGTTCTGTCCCAGCTTCCGCTGGAGGAAGTAATCAAGGCCAACGGCGGCCTCCGCATGGCTAGCTACGAGGGCTGTGAGAACCCCCTCCTTGAAAAAGGAGTAACCGTCATCGACCCCCGCCAGGGTGTAATCGCCGACAGCAATATCATCTCTGCCAGCGGCCCCGGTCATGCAGTGGCATTCGGCCTCAAGATTCTGGAGCACATAGCCGGATCCAAGACAGCCGACACTGTCGCCAAGGCCCTCATGCTTTAGACTTCATCCTCCTCACTTCCTCACGGTACTTTGAAGGAGAGATGCCGGTCTCATCACGGAATACCCGGAAAAAAGAGGCGGCCGAATTGTAACCCAGTCTCTCATATATATTCTTGATCTGGACATCCTTTTCCAGGTCAGAGAGAATTTCGGTCGCCTCCGCTATCCGGTACATATTGATGTATCCCCAGAAGGATTTGTCCGCATAGCGGTTGATTACTCTTGAAATATACGTTCTGTTGGTCCCGAGCATGGAAGCGAGCTCGTCCAGAGAGATACTGTTGGAACGGTAGACGTGATCCTCGCGCATGATTTTCTCCAGTTTACCGAACAGCTCATCTTCTGCAGAATCCGCGGAGACCTTACCTGCAGGAGCCGCTTCCCGTTTCAGATAGTTTCTCAACATCTCATCCCTTTTCATATATTCCTGATTGCGCAGCACAAGTTCTTTATTAAGCCTGCTCTGACCTACATACCGATAAATGAAAAAAGCGCAGGTAAGAATACTCAGTATGCATATGAACATCGTGACGTACATATCGTACTGCCGCTTGCGGATGATACTCTGCAACGAAGCCTGCTCATACAGGTCCAGAAGGTCATTGAAGGATGTCTCCTTATCAAGGTTAAGAAGACTGTCCCTGGAAGACGACGCCATCCTGTAATACCGATAAGCTTCAGGGATATTGCCTTCGGCCTCGTACAGGTCGGCAAGCTGCCCCAGCAGGGCATACCTGTAACGGACATTGTTATTCCTGTTGACGGCATTCAGTGTTCCTGTAAGAAAATTCTCCGCTTCCTGGAATCTGCGGGACTGTATCAGCATCCGGCTGTATGGAAAGGCCAGTTCATAATAGAAGTCAGGGTCCGAATTCCTGGCAGCTGCAAATCCTTTTTTCAGCAGATCCTCCGCCACGGACGTATCACCGCGATGGAGCGCGGCATCTCCCAATACCATATATATACGCGGGTAAACCAAAGTGTAATTTTCCTGATCTGCAATCCGCTTAGCCTCATCGGCATAACGCACGGCCTCCTCATAATCACCCTTAACCATAAGCATCATTGCCATCACGACCTGTGCGGAGCACATCATGAACGGATCCTGCATATTCTCGGATCCTATCTCCATGGCCTGTCTGGCATATTTGAGGCCGACAGTATCCCGTCTGTAAAAATAAATCATGCTGATATTATGCAGGGCAGCGCAGGCATTGAGCATATTCCCGTCTTCCCTGAACCAATTGAGAGCGTCGGTCAGATGCGCCAGCGCGGCCGGATAATCGAAACCGGCCTTTATCTCATACGACGCGCGGATACCGTTGAACATAGCGGACAGATCCGGGTAATCCTGCCAGTAATCAAATTCCGAAAGCGTATCCAGATATGCAGCCGCCTTAGGATAATTATCCAGGAAAATCGCAGCCTGTGCCGAATGCAGTCCCGAAAGCAGGACCAGCCTCCTGTTCATTCCTTCATCTCTTGCTGAAAAGACCCTCCCGGCATCCAATGAAAGGCTGTCGAATGAGAACTTTCCAGGGCAATGTTGAAATTAACCTCACAGACTACCTCTATCTTCAGGAGCAGTCACACTACCACGTGCTGCTGACAGCCATGGGCGATAAGGAAGGAACCACACAGTCATTCCAGCACATAGAGTTCAATACTACAGAGAAGACAATGGAACCTCCTGTCGTCACAGTAACCCCGATCGACAACCCCAACGGCCCCAACGACCCGTTCGAGGTATGGTTCAATGTAAGGAACACCGGTAATGTGGATGTCGTATCCGCCAGGTACGCAGCCAACTATGAGAGAGACTGGGCCGCAGCACTTCAGTACATGAGCTACGCAGACATAGCTGCCTCCGGAAATGCCTTCTCCGAGGCCGAAGTCGCACAGATCAACACTGCTGAGGGTCTCAACATCCGTTTCACTACAATAGACGGAATGACCACCAGACTTGCTGTCCTCGCATACAATCTTGAGCAGACCCCGAATGTTCTCGAGGAAGGCTCACCGGCCATCGCCGACAACACTTCAGACTACATGCCTGACGCCGAAAGAGTAGAGTCAGAACTCTTCTCTGCCCTCGAAGGTGAGTGGACGATGACCGCCAACGTAGCTTCCTATGACTACTATCAGGGCGGCTATGTGGACGAAGGCGCCCAGTCCATCAAAGTCACAGTATACGACGGCATAAACGACTACCCCGAGACACTTCCCTCTGAAGTCTACGAGTACTACGCAGGAATGTCCAAAGAGGAAGTGGATGCCCTCTACGACGAGTTCAAGATGGAGGCAGAGGCCTTCAACGCAAGGGTACGCGGACAGAACCGCCTGATCTGTCTCGGATTCGGATACAGCACAGCCGACTATCCTGCTACTTTCGAGACCATAACTCCCTATGAGCTCTTCTGCAACCCTGACTACAGCTCCTACGACGTGGCGTCCCTCTTCTACGATTTCGGTCCCAAGTGGTATCTCCAGATAGAGGCTGACGGCTCAGTAAGCGCACCGTTCAACTCAGCAAGAATGTATCCCCTCCAGGCATGGACTGACAACATCTACTACCTCGCCGGTTTCAGCGATGCAGGTTACGTATCAGTCGGTGAGAACAACAGCAACATCGAGTTCCCCGTAGAAGTTTCCTCAGACAGGAATACCATTACCGTCAACCCCTATGTGCTGTCCGGAGAAAATCTCTATCCCAACGCAGTATACCTCAACTACGGCTACGCATACCTCGGAGGTAAGAAAATCACATCCTCACTCAGCCTGACCAAGGGATGGACAGGCAACGCATCCTCAGAGGCATCAGCAGCCACCGGAAAGAAGAGCACTGTAAAGGTTCAGTCCGCCAACGGAGCCGCACTCACTACTGATGTAAGGCCCAAGTCAAGGACTTCTTTCCGTACTGCCAGACAGTACCAGAAAGTCGATGACTTCAAGATAGTGTCTCCCGAGGAGTTCCAGGAGAATCTCAAGGCATTCCAGAACAGTTCCAAGTAATCCTGAAAGCTATTGACCGATATGAACTTTAGAATATTCCCTACACTTCTTATCGCCGGAGTGACCATGCTGTTCTCCTGTACAGAACTGCCTGACAAGGACAATGAAGAAGGCGACAACGGCAATCAGGGTGAGATCGGATCATCCGAACTCGTACTGCTTGCCTCCGACATGGTCATCCAGGCCAATGGAGAAGATGCCGTACAGTTCACAGTACTGAGCGACGGTGAACCCGTATCGGAAGGCGTGCGGTTCTACGACGGCAGCACCAACAAGCAGATTGACCTTCCCGATCTAAGATTCACCACTACGGATACCGGCACCTACTATTTCTGGGCCGCATACGGCACGTCACAGACAGACATAGTGACTGTAACGGCTATAGGATTTCCAGTGCCGGAGCTGCCTGATGACCCAGAGCCTGAGAACACCTCATTTGCCCGCAGAGTGCTCCTGACCCAGTTCACCGGCACAGGATGCGGATACTGCCCCGGCATGATTACCCTGCTGCGCAGTCTCATGGAGGACGACGAGTATGCCTCGAAAGTCGTGCTTACGGCATGCCACTCATACAACAGCGATGATCCGGCATATCTTCTGGACAGGCTGGACCAGGCCATGGGCGTCTCCTCATATCCCATGGTAGTAGCCGACATGTACGTGTCTTACAACAACTACAACAACATGAACGGGCTCATGAGCGTCATCGACATGGCTCACGGCAGATCTGCTGCGAAAGCCGGCATATCAGCCAGCGCCGAGCTCAACGGCAACACTCTGGTTGTCCGCGCCTCCATAAAAGCCTCCCAAACATCTGAGTTCCGCATAGGGGCATGGCTGCTCGAAGACGGCATAGAAGGCCGGCAGAGCAACTACAACCCCGGGACCTGGACCGGCAACTACGACGTCCATGACAACTGCATCCGCATTGCTGACAGCCGCGTATCCAACTCCAACTTCACCGGACATTCCCTCGGAACCATAGAGGCCGGAGAGACTGCCGAATACGCGTTTGTCATGACTCTTGAGGACGGGTGGGTAGCCGAAAACTGCCATCTGGCCCTGTTCATAACCACGCCTGAGGATGGTGAAGACTACTTCTCGGTAAACAATGCTGTATCATGCAGCATTAACGGAGAAGTCTCTTTCGACTATCTGAAGTAAGGAGTAAAGGGGAATTATCCCGAAACGATGAAGGCTGCTTCGGAAATGGAATTCCGGGGCAGCCTTTTGATTTATTCGGATGATGAGGTGATGTCTGCCAATTCGGAGGTAATCGCCTGCTGGCGCCGCTTGTTGTACTCGAGGGTAAGGTCATCGGAGAGCTCCTCTGCATTGTCCGTGGCAGTCTGCATAGCGACCATGCGGGCGGCGTTCTCGGCAGTGATGCTGTCGAGCAAGGCATTGTACAGGATAATGCGGATCGCCGAGGGCAGCAGCGCGTCCAGCAGCGTATCAGGGCTCGGCTCAAGAATATAGTCCACAGCGGAGGAACGGTCCACGTTGGCACGGCTCACGCGGTTGAAGGGCAGCAGCTGCTCTCGCATGGGCACCTGACGTCCCATCGAGTGAAAATGGCAGCGGGATATGCAGACGCGGTCGCACCTGCCGGCCAGGAAATCCTCCATCAGCCGGTCCGCAAGGGGGATAATCCCGTCGAAGGAATGTTTCCCGACCAAATGCCGGTAATCCAGGCAAATGTCAATCTCTCCAGACGGTGCCGAAGAACCGGCCGCCTCGGAATTACGCTGCTTCTCCCCGCGTGCGGCGACATACCGGCCCATCCCCTGCACCATCTTCTCCCCTATCGGATACACCGTAACCCGGGAGAATCCCCCGGCGAGCAGTTCCTCCACGGCCGAAACGGCCTCGTGCATGGCATTGGCATTGAAGGCACCGCAGAGCGAGCTGTCCGAGGCAAGGGCTACGAGGCAGGCCCGACGCTTCTCTCCGTGCTCGAGGGTCAGCGGTGAGGCCACCTCCACATCCGGGTCGCTGACCAGAGCCGCCACGATATCGGAGAAACGCCGCTCATACTCCGACAGAGCCACCATCGAAGACTGCACCTTCATCAGCTTGGCCGAAGCGACCATCTTCATCGCCGAGGTGATCTTCAACGTGCTCTGTACGGAAGCGATACGCTCCTTCAACTCTTTCAGCGCAGCCATAGTCCCTAGGATATTTTAAGCGAGGCGGCCACCTCTTCGGCGACTTTCTCTATGGTCCTGCACGCATCGTCAGTGAGTCCGCCGGAGACCAGCATGCCGAATACTCCGGTAGGCTTGAGAGCTTCTATAAGCAGCCGTTCGAAATCGGGCACATGCTCCAGCGGCACGTCCTTGAGCAGTCCGTGGGTACCGCAGTAGAGCACAGCTATCTGCTCACCCACCGGCATGGGAGTGTACTGGGGCTGCACCAGCAGACGGGTGTTCTTGCGCCCGCGGTCCAGCACTGCGGCGGTCACCGGGTCCATATCGCTGCTGAACTTGGAGAAGGACTCCAGCTCGCGGTACTGGGCCTGGTCTATCTTCAGGGTACCGGCCACCTTCTTCATGGCCTTGACCTGGGCGTTGCCGCCCACACGGGACACGGAGATACCCACGTCCACGGCCGGCAGGTTGCCCTCGTTGAACAGGTCGGTATCCAGGAATATCTGTCCGTCGGTAATCGAAATGACATTGGTAGGGATGTAGGCCGACACGTCGCCCGCCTGGGTCTCGATGATGGGCAGGGCTGTCAGCGAGCCGCCTCCGCGCACCTTGTCCTTCAGGGCCGGCGGGATATCGTTCATCTGCCGTGCCACCTCCTCCTGGGCATTGATCTTGGCTGCCCTCTCCAGCAGACGGGAGTGCAGGTAGAAGATATCGCCCGGATATGCCTCGCGTCCCGAAGGCCTGCGCAGAATCAGCGACACCTCGCGATAGGCCACAGCCTGTTTCGACAGGTCATCGTACACCACCAGTGCATGCCGTCCGGTATCGCGGAAATACTCCCCTATCGCGGCACCCGCAAACGGCGCGTAGTAACGCATCGCCGCAGAATCGGCAGCCATCGCCGCCACCACCACGGTATAGTCCATCGCCCCGTACTTGCGCAGGGTATCGACCAGTGCCGCCACAGTGGAGGCCTTCTGGCCCACAGCCACGTATATGCAGTAGACCGGCTCCCCGGCCTCATAGCAGGCCCGCTGGTTGATGATGGTGTCCACGGCGATGGCCGTCTTTCCGGTCTGGCGGTCGCCGATAATCAGTTCCCTCTGCCCGCGTCCTATAGGTATCATCGCGTCGATGGCCTTCAGGCCGGTCTGCAGAGGCTCGCTCACCGGCTGGCGGAATATCACCCCGGGCGCCTTGCGGTCCAGCGGCATCTCCACCTTTTCCCCGGATATCTCCCCGCCTCCGTCAATAGGCTCCCCGAGCGGATTGATCACCCTTCCGAGCATCGACTCGCACACGTCTATCGAGACGGTCCGGCCGGTTCGCCGCACCATATCTCCCTCCTTGACCAGGTCGGTGGGCCCGAGCAGCACGGCCCCGACATTGTCCTCCTCGAGGTTCATTACCACGGCTTTCATCCCGCCGTCGAACTCCAGCAGCTCACTGGCCTCGGCATTGCGCAGTCCGAATATACGCACCACGCCGTCACTCACCTGGAGCACCGTCCCGACCTCGGCGTACTGCGCCCCGAGATCGACGCCCTGCAGTTCGGCGAGCAGGACCTGCGAGACCTCCGAAGGTTTTATCTTATTGGATTTTTCACTCATTTCTATTCAATATTTCAACCTTACAATGTTCTAAATTCTCCTGACCGGCTCTCCTCCCAGCTTCTGACGCAAAAGCTTAATCTGCGAGGCGGTGCTGGCATCTATCAGCAGGTCCTCCATCCTGAAGACAAAACCTCCGATGATGGAAGGATCCACCCTGCGGGTGATGAGAGCCGTACAATGGTCGACATCCCGGGCCCTGGCACGGATTATTTCCTCGACGTCCTCCCCGAGAGGAGCGGCACTAACGAGCAGCGCCTCCTTGATGTGATGTCTCTCCCGATAAAGCGCCATAAACGAATGAATCATAATGTAGAGACATGACTCCCGGTGATGACGCAGCACCGTATAGACAAATTTCCGCAGCGAACTGCACGGTTCATCCTTGAGAAGGCCGAATATCACCGCAGCCTTCTCATCCTGTGAGAGCGAGGGCGACAATACGGCCTCCCTCACCCTGGGGAGAAAATCGAACTGTCCTGCGAGCGGCCGCAGCTGCTCATAGACACGGTCCTCTTCCCCCAAGGATGCGGCATACTCCGCCAGGGCCTTGGCATAACGCCTCGATATCAATCCGGTATCCATCGCTGTCTACTCTTTTTCAGGTTTATCCTCCGGGGCCTTCTTCTCCGGGTCCATCTCGGCCAGCAGTCTCTCCGCCAGGGCGGTCTGGCTCTGAGGGTCGGAAGAGAGCCGCTCCCGCAGCAGACGCTCGCTTATCGCTATGGAGAGCAGGGCCACCTGATGCCTGGCATCGCGGATGATGGCGTCGCTCTCGAGCCGGGCGCTGGCCTTGGCGGCGGCGATAATCTTCTCGCCCTCCTCCCCGGCCTTCCTGCGGGCCTCTGCGAGGAGCTGCTCCCGGGTCTGGACGGCCGAGCGGAGTATCTCCGACTTCTGCTTCTCGGCGTCCCGGCGGACCTCGTCCATCTGCACCTGCAGGTCATCCAGCTTCTTCTGAGCCTCACCGGCGGCGGCCAGGGAAGAGTCGATATACTCCCTGCGCCGGTCCACCGACTTCTGGATCACGGGGAAGCCGAACTTGGCCAGCAGGATGAAGACGACCGCGAAGGCCAGCGTCATCCAGATAAGCAGTCCCGGTTCCGGTTGCAACAGTCCCATGGCTCAGCTGTGTTTAGAGGGCCATGAAGCAGATTACGACCGCGAAGAGGGCGACACCCTCGATCAGGGCGGCGATGATGATCATATTGGTACGGATCTTACCGGCGGCATCCGGCTGACGGCCTATGGCCTCCATGGCCGACGAACCGATCTTTCCGATACCTATTCCTGCGCCTATCGCAGCAAGTCCGGCGCCTATGGCGGCTCCGAGTATTGCTAATTCTGACATAATTTTAAATTTTTAAACGTTTTTATATTTTTCTACTTTTTTTTTAATTTTCCACTTTCTTCTCAGTCTTCCCCTCCTGGGCCAGTCCGATGAAGACTCCCGACAGCATGGTGAAGACATAGGCCTGCAGGAAGGCCACCAGTACCTCCACACAGTTCATGAATATCGTAAACAGCACCGACACCACCGTCATCGAGGCGTTCATCACGGCTCCCATCCCGGCCGTCACGAAGACTACGCACACCAGGCAGAGGATGGCCGCATGACCGCCCACCATGTTGGCGAAGAGTCGGATCATCAGGGCAAATGGCTTGGTGAATATGCCGATGAACTCTATCACGGGCATGAAGGGCACCGGCACCTTGAGCCAGGCCGGCACGTCGGGCCAGAAGATGTCCTTCCAGTAGGCCCTGCCGCCGAATATGTTGATGACCAGGAATGAGGCCAGAGCCAGTACGAAGGTCACCGCGATGTTGCCGGTGACATTGACCCCTCCGGGGAAGAAGGGTATCAGGCTCATCAGGTTGCACACCAGGATGAAGAAAAATACCGTCAGCAGATAGGGCGAGAACCGCTTCCAGTTCTCCCCGACACAGGGCTTGATCAGGTCGTCCTGCAGCCCCTCTATGGCCATCTCCATAAACGCGGTGAAACCCTTCGGATGAGCCCGCACATCGTCCCTGTGGCGGCGGTACCACCCCGCGGGGACAAGTATCACCAGCAGGAGGATCACACTGTTCAGCAGCAGGGCCGCGACTGTCTTGGTCACGGACAGGTCGAAGGGCCGGACCGTACTGCCGTCGGGCAGGGTCTCCACGACCTTCCCCTCATATTCTCCATCAGCGGCAATACTGAATCCCTCCCACGACGCTCCGTCCGCCAGGTGACGGGAGGAGAAGCAGTGCCAGCCGCCTGCCGAGGAGCGGACTATCACAGGCAGGTAAATGGAGACATCCCGGCCTCCGAAGGTGCCGATATGCCACCAGTAGCTGTCGCTCAGATGCTCCAGGACGATGGCCTTGACATCGACCTCCTCCCCTGCCGCCGCGCTGCCGGCAGTGTCCGCCGCAGCCGCCCGGAGAGGCAGAGTCAGCAGCACCGCCGCCAGCAGTGCCATTGCCGTCCTGTATGTCATTGTGCCTTTCATGCTTTCCCACCTCCTCCGTTGAGGACCTCGACGCATGCCTCCACATTGTCATCATGCACCCGGACGCAGCCCGCACGGACGGCGACAGAACCGGTGCTGCCGTCGGCGGCCGTCCATTCTATTGTACCGGGAAGGAGGGATGAGAGCAGCGGCGCATGCTCCGGATAGACCGTGAACAGCCCCTTGGCCCCCGGGAAGGAGACCTTCTCCACCTGTGCCGAACACAGGGTACCGCCCGGTGAAAGTATGGTCAGCGTGATCATTGTCCTGTAGCCGCAAGCATCTCGCGGCCCTTGCGGATGGCCTCGTCTATCGGACCTACATTGAGAAACGCCTGTTCGGGGATGTCGTCCACCTCCCCGTCGAGGATCATCCTGAAGCCGCGGATGGTCTCCTCGATGGGCACCATCTGTCCCGGGACGCCGGTGAACTGCTCGGCCACCGAGAATGGCTGCGAGAGATATCTCTGGACGCGGCGGGCGCGGTTGACGGTGGTGCGGTCCTCCTCGGAGAGCTCGTCCATGCCGAGGATGGCGATGATGTCCTGCAGTTCCTTGTTGCGCTGGAGGAGCTGTTTGACCCTGCGGGCCACATCGTAGTGCTCCTCGCCGACGATGTTCGGGTCCAGGATCCTCGAGGAGGACTCTAAGGGATCGACGGCGGGGTAAATGCCTAATTCGGCGATCTTACGGCTGAGCACCGTGGTGGCGTCGAGGTGGGAGAATGTGGTGGCCGGGGCGGGGTCGGTCAGGTCGTCGGCCGGTACATAGACCGCCTGCACCGAAGTGATGGAGCCGTATTTGGTGGAGGTGATGCGCTCCTGCATCTGGCCCATCTCGGTGGCAAGGGTCGGCTGGTAGCCCACGGCCGAGGGCATACGTCCCAGGAGGGCGGATACCTCGGAGCCGGCCTGGGTGAAACGGAAGATGTTGTCGATGAACAGCAGGATGTCCCTGCGCTCCCCGCTGTCGCGTCCTGCATCCCTGAAGGACTCGGCCACGGTCAGGCCGGAGAGGGCCACCGAGAGACGGGCTCCGGGCGGCTCGTTCATCTGACCGAATATCAGTGTGGCCTGGGACTTGGCGACCTCGTCGTAGTCCACCTTAGAAAGGTCCCAGTGCCCCTCTTTCATGCTTTTCTTGAATTCGTCGCCGTAGCGGATGACTCCGGACTCAATCATCTCGCGGAGCAGGTCGTTGCCCTCGCGGGTACGCTCGCCCACACCGGTGAAGACCGAGAAGCCGTTGTGGCCCTTGGCGATGTTGTTGATAAGCTCCATGATGAGGACGGTCTTGCCCACTCCGGCGCCTCCGAAGAGGCCGATCTTGCCGCCCTTGACGTAGGGCTCGAGCAGGTCGATGACCTTGATGCCGGTGTAGAACACCTCCTGGGAGGTAGCCAGGTCCTCGAACTTGGGCGGCTCGCGGTGGATGGGCAGCTCTCCGGTACGGTCCAGGGGACGCATGCCGTCGATGCTGTCGCCCGTCACATTGAGCAGACGGCCCTTGACCTGGTCGCCCACGGGCATGGAGATGGAATGTCCGGAGGCCGTCACCGGCAGATGCCTCTGAAGCCCGTCGGTGGACTCCATGGCTATGGCCCTGACGGTATTCTCCCCTATGTGCTGCTGCACCTCGAGTATCTGTTCCTTACCGTCGGGACGGGCGGCCGTCATAGCCTCGTGAATGCCCGGGAGCCTGCGGTCTTCCCCGAGTTCCGGGAAGTGGACGTCCACTACCGGACCTATGATCTGTGAAATATATCCTGTCAACTGCATATTGCTGGATGAAACATCTAAAATTTACTATCTCTGTATAACTTCCAACTAATATGCCATCACAAAGATTCCAGCCGCCTAATTTGTGTCAATTTATAGACAAAATAAGAACAGAATTAAAAAAATAGGTTTTTCCGAATTTATAAATAACTTTGCATTCTTATGGCCAAAGCAAAGAGCAAAATAGAAATCCGCAACAAGAAGGCCTCGTACGAATACGAGTTTCTGGAGAACTACACCGCCGGGATAGTCCTCACCGGCACGGAGATAAAGTCCATCCGCGCCGGCAAGGCATCGCTCGTGGACAGCTGGTGCTATTTCTCCGGCGGAGAGCTCTATGTCAAGAACATGCACATAGCCGAATACTGGTGGGGTACCTTCAACCGCCACGATCCCAAGCGCGACCGCAAGCTGCTGCTCACCCGCAAGGAGCTCCGCAAGCTCGCCCGCGCCGTCAAGGAAAAGGGCCTGACCATCGTCACCCGCCGACTCTTCATCTCAGAGACCGGCTACGCCAAACTCGACATCGCCCTCGCCCGCGGCAAAAAGGAATACGACAAGCGCGAGTCCATCAAGGAAAAGGACCTCCGCCGCTACTCAGTCGACTAAGCCAACAGGCACACCGTCCGTACATAAGTATACCTCCGAAAATCCTCCCCACCTGCGGTGGGTCCCCTCCCTTTTCGGGAGCCAAAGTTTTCGGAGGTATACTTATGTACGGACGGCTATGAGCCGCAGATGTCTACTTGCCTCTATTTCGTACGGGTGACGGTGTGGAGCACCTTGCCGTTCTTGTCGAGCATGTGCAGGCAGAGGGAGTCGGCGGAGACGGTCACGAGGGACCAGCCGGACTCGGGGCTGCAGAAGACGGTGCCCTCTATGGGCTCCACGTCACGGCTCAGGGAACCGGAGGTGTTGACGATGTAGTCGATGTCGCTGCCGTCCTTGCGGATATGCTGGAAGGTGTGCAGGTGACCGCAGACGTACATGTCCACATTGTCATGCTTGAGGAGCACGGTATTCACGCGTTCCTGCATGTTGGTGCGCTCAATCTCATCCTTGTCGGTGAAAGCGTAGATAGGATGGTGTCCCACTACGATAACCCAGTCCTCGTCGGCCTCCGACAGAGTTTTGTCCAGCCACGCGAGCTGCTCACGGTAGTCCGACTTGGAGGCGTCGGCGTACTTGTCGGTCTCCTCCCGGTACTTGTCGATGATGGGCGTGGTGTCGAGCATCACGATGCGGATCTCTACACCGTCCTCCTCCTGTACGAAGGTATAGTAGCGCGAGGGCATGTGCCAGCGGGCGCTGACCTGACTGTAGTCGATGCAGGCCTGAGTGTTGCTGCGGTACTCGTGGTTGCCGCAGACGGCGTACCAGGGCATCATCAGGTCGGGGTGGGAGTAGATAAGCTCGTAGTTGGTCATCCACAGAGGGTCGCTCACACTCTGCACGCCCTCGAAGTGGTGCACGTCACCGGCCGCCACCACAAACTCGATGTCGATGGTCTCAGCCATATCGCCCATGGTCTTGGCAATGGGTTTCTGGTCGTAGTAGCCGTTGCGGCCCAAGTCGTTGGCGATGTAGAAGTTGAGCGGCTGTTCCAAAGCCTTCCACTCCTGGGAGCGGTCCTCCCCTGTGGAGGAGGACACACTCACGGAAGTGTTGCAGGACACCGCTGTCAGGGACAATACCGCAGCGGCGGTAAGGGTCAGAAGATTGATTCTTTTCATAAAGCTGTCTTTGTTTTATTGATTTTACCTGTGCTGATTATTCTCCAAATGCTCCGAACCATGCCGCTACGGCAGGAGAGGTATAGGTCTGGCCGTTTACCTCGAGGCCGGATGTTCCGAAATAAGGCTGACGGTCACCGGCGGTGTAAGTCTTCGAAGCGTCGAGGGCAGGAGAGCCGGCTGCAAGATGGAAGTCCCAGCTGTCATTGAAGGTATAGCTTGCAGGATCCATATTGAGGTCGAAGTTGACGAACCTGGGATCGAGAGATGCTGCTTCCTCAGCAGTCCTGGCTATCACGCTGTGCACATCCACCTTCTCTGTATCGTACCACTCGTGGTTGAAGGCATAGCCCTCGTAGGGGAACTTCACGCCGGAGTAGAGCAGTATCTCGCCGTCATCCTCATACTCACCGCTGAACACTATCGAGCTTTCCACCGTACCGGAAGCATAGTAGTTGTAGTCTATCATGGAATGCTCGCCGTCGTAGCAGTCCTCGGAACCGGGCTCATCCCATGCGGGTGTGGTGGCGCGGAACTTACAGTTCACGAGCAGATTGTTGAACACGCCTGCGTCGGCATTCTCCTCCACATAGATTCCGCCGCCTTTCTCTCCGTCACGCCTCCAGCCGGAGCCGATGATTGTATTGTTGTAGGCACAGATCTGAGCCTGATGGCGCACCTCGCTCTGGTCGGAGCTGGAGAGCTTCAGGCCGTTGGTATTGGCGCTGAACATGATGTTGCGGGTTACGTCCACAGTACAGCCGGACTTTACGTTGACAGCCTCCGCACCGTCATAACCGATGGCGCTGAAGATGTTGTCGGCGATGATGGCATTGCCGCCCATCATATAGATGGCATCGGACCAGCCGTTGCGCAGGATGGAGTTGGTAATGACGTAGCGGCCGTCCACATTGTTGGTGGTGATGTGGGGATAGGCGTCGTCACCGGCGGTGTAATATCCGTTCTCGGCTGCGGGCGAACCCTCGATTACCTGGCCGCCGGTGTACTCGATGATGGTGTGGTCGATGAGCATCTCCCCGCAGGTAGCACCGGCAACGATTCCGCCCCAGAGGCCCTGGAAGGTATTGGCGGCTGTTCTGAGCTCCTCCGCCACAGTCAGGCGCACAGGCTCGTCCTCAGTTCCGAGGCAGTAGAGATTTCCATCCACTGAGAATTCGATGGCAGCATGGTTGACACCCACTCCGGCATCGCTGAACACTACTGTCACACCCTGCTCGATAGTGAGGCTCTCACCCTCGGGAACTACAATATGCCCGTCTACATAGACTGTGCTGCCGGCCTCCCACACACCTGAGACATTACCTGAGACTGTTTCCGGACCGCCGGGAACAACCTGCGTGGAATCCTCAGGATTGGGGACAGGTTCGGGTTCGATGTTGTCTTTCTCACAGGAGACCATGGAAAATACCATTGCAAGAGCTGCAATGACAAAAAATGCTTTTGTTTTCATGTTGATTAATTAAGTGGTTGTTTCTGATTATTTTTCTTTAAACGAATACCTTAGACCTATCATAAGGGACTGCCCGTGCCACTCTCTGCGCTCGATGACTCCTCCGCGGTAGCGCTCGTAGTCCTTGAGATTCTCCGTGCGGGGGTTGTTCACTATGTAACGGAGAACGGGGATGTCCAGCAGATTGTTGGCCTTGGCGTAAAGGGTGACTCCGCACTTGAAGCCCTTCTCCAGCGAAGCGTCGAGCTGAACGTAGCCTGCCTCCCAGATATCATTGTCCACCCAGTTGGATATCTCACTGAGCCTGCGTCCGGTATAGCTGCCTGACACCTGGGCTTCGACTCCAGCCCTCGCAAACTTGAACAGGAGCGAGAGGTTGGCCACATGGGCAGCCTGACCGTAGAGCGGACGGGTCTGGCTCACAGTAATGACCTCATTGCCCTGCATGGTGCGCTTGGTGGTGGTGATGGCCGAGTGGGTATAGGTGTAGTTGGCCTTGACTCCGAACCAGTTGAAATATTTCATGACATCCACCTCGACCCCGGCATTTGTCGCGTCACCGAAATTCATAGGAGTGAGGAACGTCGCCTGTCCCTCGGAGATGAGCCCGTACTCAATCGGGTCGTAGAGCTTCTTCCAGAAGAGTCCAACCATGAACTGCTCGGAGGACTTGGGGAAGAACTCGTAGCGCAGGTCGATGTTGTCTGCGGTGGTGTGCTTCAGGTCCGGATTACCCTGCTCGTCATAATCTTCATTGAGGATGGTGTAGGGCACTATCTCGAAGAATCCGGGGCGGTTGATGGACCGTCCGTAGGACAGACGCAGGAAAGCATTCCTGTGCACGTTATACTTGAGGTGCACGCTCGGCAGAAGATCTGTATAGACCTGATGTCCCTCGCCGTCAGTCTGTCTGGGAAACACGAGCGTATAGCCCTGATCCGTATGTTCGACCCTGAGTCCGGCAATCACCTCCAGCCTGTCCCAGTCATAGGTTCCCATCAGATAGGCCGCCCCTATCCTCTCGAACGCATCGTAGTTGAGGGGGTCACCCACGTTGCCGTAACGCCGGGGCTCGAGGAGGAGCTCGTCGAAATTGGTCCAGTCCTCGCCGTATATCTGGAGGTCATATATTCCTGTAGGAGAATCAAAAGTATACTCGTTGAAGAAACTGTTGCGGATCTTGTCGCGGTACATTCCGCCGGCCTGAAGGTTTAGTTCGGAGCTGTTTGCGAAATCAAACCTGTAGGACAGATTGACGTAACCGGCGATGTCCCTGTCGCTGTTGTGCTCCCAGCGGCGGTCGGCCGAGTCGGTGTTGTACAGATGGTTGCCGTTGATATAGATATAGGCGTTGTCAGGAGTGGTGCTGTATGCTTTCGAGAACACTCCCGTCCAGTCCAGCTTCAGTCTGTCGCCTCTCAGGAAAGAATGCTCGCCCTTAAGCGTGGTATTGAAGATGTACTGGTGATTCCATTTCATCCTGACAGTACGCTCCTGGTCGTTGGAACCGTCGCGGACCTCCGTCTCCTGCAGATCCATATATCCTGCGTAGAGCATGAGCTTGTGCCGGTTGGAGATACGGTAGTCGAGCTTTGCGTGGGCTCCCATACGGTTCTGCTCCTCGGAATACCAGCGGTTCTCCGTTCCTTTTCCGGAGGAGCCCGGAATGTAATAGAGCGATGCGTCCTTGCCACGGAAGAGATTCTGATAGCTGAAAGCCGCCACAACACCCAGCTTGCCGCCGAAGTAACGGTCTCCGTAAGAGAATCCGCCCACGATGTCAGGGCGCGGGCGGCCTTGGGACATACGGAGGTTTTCCATAGTAAAATCATCGGCTGACACCGAATAGTTCTCATTATGCAGTTCAGGGCGCCCCATCCTCTCATTAGGCGAGAGCTTCTGTATCGCCCTGTGATTGAATGTCTGGAAGTCCCGGTCCAGGAAGAGGGCGCTGTAGCCTGTTGACAGGTTGGCGGTGATTTCCATACGCTCCGGAGCATCTTTCATGACCAGATTGACGGCGCCGCCGATACCGTCACCTTCCATATCGGCCGTCAGGGACTTGGTGACCTCGATACGGTCGAGTATCTCGGAAGGGAAAATGTCCAGGGGGACAAAGCGGTTCTTGTTGTCCGGGCTGGGAATCTTGACCCCGTTGACCAGAGTGTAGTTGTAACGCTTGTCCATACCGCGGAGGATCGCATACTGACCCTCTCCGCTGCTGTTGCGCTCCACTGTCACTCCCGACATCCTTTTTATAACATTAGCCACCGTGATGTCGGGGGACAGTTCCATAGCCTTGGCGCTCATCACATTGACCACATTGACCGAATTCCTCTCTATATTTCTTGCCGCTACCTCCGTACGCCCGCCGCCGGTAGCCGAGACAACCACCGTCTCGAGCATCTCTACGTCCGGCTCCATCGATATGCGGAGCTCCTGCGCCGCATCCGTAAAATTGACCTCCACGTCCTTGTAGCCGATGAGATTGCAGACCAGTGTACCGCCCTGTACTTTTACATCAATAGAGAAGCTGCCGTCCAGGCCTGTCACCGCCCAGCTGTCCGTGGAGCCTTTCAGCAGCACCGTTACACCTACCATCTCTTCTCCTGTAGAAGCATCCAGGACCTTACCGCGTATGGTCTCGGCCATCAGGATGGAAGACTGCAATAAAACTGCCAATGTCAGCAGAAATAACTTTTTCGTGTTCATACCTTTTGTTTTCCGGCGGCAAAGGTATTCTGTCCCTGTTTCAAGGTTATTGCATTGCGGTTGTGATGAGGTTAAAATAATATTTCAAACACATTTCATCACATTTGGTTATACATCCGAAATCCGGCATTTGTAATAAAATTGTCATATTATTGTAATAAATCTGTAACAATCCATTATTTATTACAGTGTACATTTGTAATGTATTTTAAAATCCTATCAAAATGCTACACTTAACATTAAAATCCTTTATGCTGTGGGGCTCGGCCGCGACGCTTCTCCTGGCCGCCGCAGCATGTACGGAAGAGACACCGGTCGAAGTGCGGCAGGGGACAGAGTTCCTCAACGCTTCCAATGCCGTATATGACGGCAAGGCCGGCACCTACTCCGTAGAACTTACCAATGACAGCTGCTCCCTGAACTTCGTGCTCTCGACTCAGTACGAAGGCCTTGCAGCAGACTCTCCCGTTCCTTCCGAAGGAGCGTACATGATTGCCTCCTCGGACACGGAACACTCCGTTGAAAGCGGAGCAGCCTGGACTGACGCCGACGGCGTACAGCATCAGGCCAGCCAGGCTAACATCTTCGTATTACCAGCCGACGGGGCGTGCGGCATCAGCGGAACCATGACCGATGCCGGGGGCGAACTGATAAAGTTCTCCTGCAGCAACGTCACATTCTCACATACCATCTCCGCATGCACGGACTATGACAGCGCCTACGAGGAAGTTTCCGAAGACTCTCACTCGCTGCTCCTCGCCACAGAAGGCCAGACCCTGATTATCAGTATGGAGGAATCTCCCGCAGACGGTGTTAATGAAATCGCCGAGGCATATGTACTCTCGGAAGGAGATACATCCGCAGTGACCGGACTGATGTACATAAGCCGTCAGAACGGAGGATATTCCATCAGCGGCTATGCCGTACCCGGCCCATCAGAAGAGTTCAGGTTCAGATATGAAGGAGCCGTCCTGCCTGCAGAGCTGATGAGACCCGACCTGTACAGTCTGCTTGGAGGCGACTGGTACGCATCAAGTTCGGAAATCGTGACCTACGATGCGGACAAAGAGGAATGGATCTCCGTGGCACAGGACTACTCCGACGACTTCAGCGCCATCGGCCTGCCTGACCTCGGATATTTCTACATGACCGGGCTCTTCGACCCCTCGTTCTCTTTCCTGGCCGAAGTTCATGCAGGAGAGGACAACATGCTCCGCATACCCTGCAATCCCCAGACAAATCCGGTAGCCATGGTAACCGCAGGACTGGGAACGCAGTACCTGCTTTTCGTGACCCTGTACAACCCTGACAGCGGCAACTTTCTCATCGGAAGCAGCTATGTCCCGGTTCTCATATCTGAAGACTTCCAGAGCATGACCGTACAGAGCTACACCACCGACAACGGTGAATACACCCACCTGGGGCTTATCGGAATGACCGCCAGCGGAAGCTACTCGATGTTCTCCAACTGGCCTTTCGTGGAGCTTCCCTCCATATCCAGGACAGACGGATCCGCCCCCGCCTCCTCACCGGCGACAGTGAGAATCTCAGGCGAGGCAGAAACCGGCGTCATCGACAGTGTCATTCCCGCCGACAGCATTACAGAAATCATTCCCATAAAACGCTTTTAACCAGACATCATCATGAAACACATCTTCTATACAGCAGCCGCATGCATTATGGCGGCCCTTACCTGGGCATGTACTCAGAATGAGAGCAGTCAGATGCCGGAACTGCAGATTTCCTCATCCTCCGCCGGGGTCACAGTCTCCGAAGACGGACAGGAATCCAGCATATCTTTAGGAGCACAGGGAGGCAGCGCGCAGATCTCGATCGAGTCCAACTGCCGGTGGAACATCGAGGCAGTATCAGGCAACTGGTGCGCAGTGGAAATAAGCGACAACTCCATCACTGTCTCAGCCGGGGAAAATCCTCAGAGCACATCCAGGGAAGCCCGGATCAGCATCACCGCCTCCAACAGCAACGGTTCCGTAAGCAGCACCGTCAATGTGGAACAGGCTGCCGCCGGCGAATCATCTTTCACCTACACGCTTGAAGAGGGGGACACCGAGGTAATCTTCCCTGAAGAGGGCGGCTCCTACAGGATAGAGGTCAGCTCGACAGAGGGCTGGACAGCAGTTTCCGACGCCTCCTGGTTCTCCGTAGAGACCGACGGGAACGGCGTCACCCTGACTGCCGGCAAGAACAACAATCTGAATATGGCCACAGGCAACCTCGTCATCATGGCAGGCGACGGAGGAGAGAACAACACGGCGATCATCCCCGTCTCACAGTTCTCCTCTGTCAATGCAATGGTAATCGAGGTGACCGTAGTGGACAGCTCAGGCCGTATGGCCGCCCTTCCCTTCGAGAACACCGGTGTCATCAACTGCCTGGTAGACTGGGGTGACGGCTCCCTGACCAGAGTATACGGGGCATGGCCCAACCACCAATATGAGGAGACCGGCGTATATGACATCCGCATCATCGGAAAGGTATCCAGCTTCAGGGCCAACCAGATACCTGAGTTCGACTTTCCCTACAGGGACGCCATCACAGCCATCAAGGACTGGGGCAACATCGGTATAGAATCGCTCAAAAACGCATTCTACCAGTGCCGCAACCTTAAGTCAATCGCAGCTCCCGACGAGGACTCTTTCGAGCTTCTGACCACCATCTATCAGGCATTCTACCAGAATACCTCCCTCGAGTCCATTCCCGAAGGCATGTTCGCCGACCTGCCTCTGCTCAACGAGGCATATGCCGCATTTTCCGGTTGCGAGAGCCTCACTGAAGTGCCCGCCCGCATGTTTGCCGGAAGCTCCAACATCACCCGCTTCTTCCGCCTGTTCTGGAGGTGCTACTCCCTGCAGACCATCGCTCCCGATGCCTTTGAGGGCTGCACCTCCGCCGAGGATTTCGGCCAGGTATTCTACCAGACCCCCATCGGGTCCATTCCCGAAGGACTGTTCCTGGACTGCACCAGCGCCGACGGATTCGCCAACGCATTCAACGGCTGCGAGTCGCTGACATCCATCCCCGCGAAGCTCTTCCCCAATTCGGTCAACAATATCAGCTTTGCGAGCGTATTCGCCAACTGCACCTCACTGACCGAGATTCCGGAGGACCTGTTCGCCAATTCTCCGACAGCGGTCAACCTCTCCAGCGCGTTCAACGGCTGCACGTCTCTCGCGTCTGTCCCCGAAGGCATCTTCGCCGGCCTGACCGCAGTCACGAACTTCAACTCCACGTTCCTCAACTGCTCCTCCCTGACCGGCGTTCCCGCCTCACTCTTCGACGACTGCCTCAAAGTGACCAACTTCGGAAAGACCTTCTCGGGCTGCACGTCGCTCACCGGAGAGTCTCCCTACACTGTCATTGACGGTGTCAAGTATCACTTGTACGAGAGAGACAACCACGACTCATTCTCGACTGTCAAGACTACCGCCGACTGCTTCTCCGGATGCACAGGCCTGACAGACTACTCCACCATCGAGACTTCTCATCCCGACTGGCTGTAAAAGCCGTCCACATCACAAAAAGAATCCCGGCCGCCCCACAGGAGACAGCCGGGATTTTATTTACCGGTACTGGCTGTTACGTACTATTCCATCAGGGATTCCGTTGCAGCCTTGAGCTGAGCGTCGAAGCCGTTGATGACATCAGCGGGAGCGTTGTAGATGAGGATATCGGGCTGAAGCTCGACGTTCTCCATGTACTCCTCGTTCTCAATGTCCCAGCAGCCCACCTGAGGGATACCGAAGACTATCGAGTTGTCGATCTGGGTCTCCCACCATACTGCGGTCATGGTGCCGGGCACGGGAGCTCCGACCAGCTTGCCGACCTTCAGGTGTTTGTACACCCAAGGGGTTCCGTGAGCATTGCTGTAGTTGTCCTCGCACACGAGCATGCAGGAAGGCTTGAGCCACTTGTTGAACGGGTCGCTGCCTATGTACTGGCCGCGGGGCTTGAACTGCTGGTACTCCTTGCCTGAGAGCAGGGTGACCACATCGTCATGCAGCCATCCGCCGCCGTTGTGACGGGTATCCACCACCACGGCATCCTTGTGGCGCAGACGGCCGAGCAGCTCGCTGTACAGTGTACGGAAGCTCGGGCTGTCCATGCCCTGGATATGCACGTAACCGATCTTGCCGCCGGAGATGGAGTCCACGATGTCCCTGTTGCGCTCAACCCAGCGCTGGTAGAGGATGCCGCCCTCGGAGCCGAGGCCCTTGATCTCCACGTCGAAGCGCTTGGATGTCTCAGGATCGTACACTGTCAGACGGATACGCTCGCCTACCTTGCCCTCCAGCAGAGGGAAGTAGTCCTGACCTGCCAGGATGGGCTCGCCGTCGATCTCCTCGATGATGCAGCCTGGCTTCACGTCGTTGGGGAACTGGGTCAGAGGGCTGCGCCTGATGATTTCCTTGATCTTCAGACCGTCACCGGTGTAGGTATCGTCGTAGAAGAGTCCGAGGTATGCGGTGGGATAGGAAGCTCCTCCGCCGTAGTAGCGCGCTCCGGTATGCGAGCCGTTGAGCTCACCGAGCAGCTCGCCCAGCATCTCCGCGAAGTCGAAGTTGTTGTTGATGTAGGGGAGGAATTTCCCGTATGTGGTCCTGTAGCCGTCCCAGTCCACTCCGTGGATATCAGGGTCGTAGAACTTCTCCTTGACCTGCCTCCATGCGTGGTCAAACATGTACTGACGCTCCGCATAGGGCTTGTACTCGAAGACGCCCTCCATCTCGATAGGAGTGATCTCTCCGCTGGCCACGTTGATCTTCTTGATGCGGCCGGTGTTCATGAAGATGCTGTTTCCGTCATCCGAGAGGATCAGAGAGCCGTATCCGGCGCCCTTGGAGAGTATCCTGGTCGTATTTTCCTTCAGGTCATGAACCCAGAGGTCCATACCGCCCTCGAAAGACGCAAGGTAGTAGAGTTTCTTACCGTCCTTGCTGAGCACTGCGTCACCGAGGTTGGAAGAGTTGACGGTAAGACGCATAACCCTGTATTCGGCATTCTCGAGATCCAGTTTGAGAGGCTCTGCCTCCTCGGCCTTCTCCTCATCATCCTTCTTGGATTTCTTGTCTTTCCTGGACTTCTTGTCCTTGTCCTCGGCTGCGGCCTTCTCCTCGGCCTCCTTCTTGATCTTCTGCTCCTCCTCGTAGAGAGCCAGCTCCTCCTCGCTCATACGGAACTTCTCGTATGCCTCGAGGTCGAAGAACATGATGTACACGTCGCTCTCAGCGCCCCAGCTGCCGTGACTGCGGTAGCCTGCGCGGTCGCTTGCCCAGATCATGGCCTTACCGTCGAGCACCCACTTGGCATTGGCGTCGGTGTAGCCGCTCTGGGTCAGGTTGTACATCTCACCGTTGCCGGAAGCATTGACCAGAGCCACGTCCTTGTTGTTCCATCCGCCGATGAAGATGCAGTTGGAGAGAATCCACTTGCCGTCGGGAGACCACTGGTACCACTGGTCACCGTCGGAGTAGGAGTACTCGTACTTGCCGTCCATGACGGTGCGCACCTCCTTGGTATCGAGGTTGATCACGCGGATGGTAGTACGGTTCTCGAGGAATGCTATCTCCTTGCCGTCGGGGCTGTACAGAGGCTGGAAAGAGGGCACGTCGGAGTTGGTCACCCTCTCCTCCTTGATCTCAGTGCAGTAAGGGAAGAGCTTCTCGCTGTCGTCTACGATGGATGCCTTGTAGACCTGCCACAGACCGTCACGCTCGGAAGAGTAGATCAGGGAGCGTCCGTCGGGAGCGAAGTCGATATTGCGCTCCTGCTCGGCGGTGTTGGTGATGCGCTTGGTGGTGGCATAGTCAGTCATGGTCACATACACATCGCCGCGGTAGATGAAGGCCACCTGCTTGCCGTCCTTGCTGACTGCAATATCCTGGGCATAGTACACCGGCTGCTTGATCAGGTCGCGGTCCTGCTTGTCAGCGATAATCTCTATGGCCACCTTCTGAGGCTCGGCGCCCTCCTTCACGGTGTAGATCTCACCGTCGTAGCCGAAGCACAGGGTTCCGTTCTGAGCGATGGTGAGGAAACGCACGGGATTGCCCTTGAAATGGGTTATCTGCTTGTCGGCACCGCCGTCAAAGGAGTGTTTCCACACATTGAAAGTACCGTCCTGCTCGCTGAGCCAGTAGAAAGACTTGCCGTCAGGAGCATATACGGGGTCGCGGTCCTCGCCGTCGAATGTGGTGATCTGGGTGAACTTGCCGTTCCTGACATTCTCACCGTCGAAGGTGCAGCTCCAGATATCGCGGGCGATTGAAGAGGTGTGGTGCTTGCGCCATTCGTCCTCATAGCCCTTCTTGTCGTTGTACAGCAGGGTCTTTCCGTCCGGGCTGAAAGAGATGTTCTCGAGGGGAAGGGTAGAGAACATCACCGGGCGGCCGCCCTCAGTGCTGACTGCGTACACCTGTGAAAATGTCGAGGAAGGGAACTGCATGCTCTCGGCCGCCGGCTGGATATAGGCAGAATACAGGATGGTGGAATCATCCTTGAAGGCTACCGGGAACTCAGCGGCGGAATGAGTGGTAAGGCGGGTAGGCTCTCCTCCCTCCCTGGATACGATGTAGACATCAGCCCCTCCCTGACGGTAGGAGACAAATGCAATGCGGCTGCCGTCGGGGCTCCACACGGGACGGGAGTCGAAAGCTGAGTTAGACGTGATCTGACGGGCCTGACCGCCGGTCACGGGAACTGTAAAGATATCGCCCTTGTAGGCAAATGCGATGGTGCTGCCGTCCGGAGAGATAGCGCTGTACCTCATCCAGAGGGGGCCTTCGGAAGGCTCCTGCGCCAGGGCTGTCATGGTTGAGGCTGACAGCAGCATGGCGGCACCCAGAAAAATTCTAAAAATCCGTTTCATATATTAAAAATTAAAGCTACTTGCAGACCATTATATTGAGTATCATTTCATCGGTCACCTGCATACCCTTCGAGCCGATAGTACCGAGATTGCGTATGGACTTCTCCACATCATCCTCGATGATACCGTCATTGCCGGTCACGCAGTGGTTGTCCAGAGCGAGAACGGCCGACTGCACGGCAGACGAGACGCCGGAGGCCACCTTCAGGGCGCAGCCCACCTTGGCACCGTCGCAGACCATGCCGGTGATATTGCCGATCATGTTCTTGATGGCGCTGCATACCTGCTCGAAGCTGCCGCCGCTGAGCCATACGATGCCGCAGGCCGAGCCTGTGGAGGCCACCACACAGCCGCACAGGGCGGAGAGCTTGCCGAGATACCCCTTGATGTGGATGGCCGTCAGATGGCTGAGGGTCAGGGCCCGGATGAGCTGCTCCTCGGAGGAGCCGAACTGCTCGGCCGCGGCCACCACCGGCATTGTCACCGTGATGCCCTGATTGCCCGAGCCTGAATTGCTCATGGCAGGGAGGGTGCATCCGGCCATACGGGCGTCCGAAGCCGCCGCGGTCATGGCCATGCAGTGGGTCAGCAGCCCCTTGCCGAAGACGTTGCGGTGGATATTGTCCTGAATGGTGCGTCCGACCTGGAGCCCGTAGGGACGGGCCAGTCCCTCCTCTGCGAGGGCCCGGTTCATCCTGGCAGCGTCCAGCAGGAAGGCGATGTCCTCCAGACGGGCCTCCTTAGTGGCGAAGTCGAAGATCTTCCGCATATCCAGATGATAGTCGAGGGTGGTCTTGTGCGATGCCGCCTCCTGTCCGGGTGCTGCGGCAGCCTCTCCCGCCGCCGAGGACATATTGTCCAGAAGGACCTCGGAGTCCTTGGACACGAATACTATCGCATCGTGGTCATCCTGAATGATGGCCTTCGAGCGGTGCTCCGGTGTCTCCACGGGTCCGTAGAGACATTCGGCGTCGATGTAGAGTTTCTTGGGCGTATTGGCCAGGGATATCTTGACCCGGCCCTCGGAGGCGTAGGCCTTGGCCTTCTCCACATCGGCTGGAGTCAGGTCCTTGAGCACTTCCAGACCGTAGTCCGGGTTGCCGCACTCCATGGCCAGAGCCACTGCGATGTTGAGGCCGACCATGCCGGTGCCGGGGATGCCGACGCCCATGGCGTTCTTGAGGATGTTGGCGCTCACCTGCACGCGGATCTGCGAAGGTTTCAGAGGGCGGTGCTGTGCACAGGCCTTGGCTACGGCCAGTGCTACCGCGATGGGTTCGGTACAGCCCAGGGCGGGCTTCACCTCGCGGTGCAGGAGCTCGAGTATATCAGTATAAGTTCGGGTATCCATAGGTCGTTATGTGCTGTTATCGGTTTTCTGCTAAATATTTCTCTGCGTCCATGGCGGCACGGCATCCCGATGCGGCCGCATTGATGGCCTGACGGTAGGTCGGGTCCTGCACGTCTCCGGCTGCGAAGATACCGGGACGGGAGGTGCGGGTGCTCTTGCCCTCGGTGAGGATGTAGCCCTCCTCGTTGGTGTCTATCCACTCCTTGAACACGTCGGAGTTGGGATGATGGCCGATGGCCAGGAAGAAGCCGTCGATGTCTATCTTCTTCTCCACACCGTCGTTGCGGCGCAGCAGGGCTCCGGTCACGCCCATCTCGTCGCCCAGGATCTCCTTGGTCTGATGCTCCCAGAGCACCTCGATGTTGGGGGTGTTGAAGACTCTCTCCTGCATGGCCTTGGAGGCGCGGAAGACGTTGCGGCGCACGATCATGTAGACCTTGCGGCAGAGCGAGGCCAGGTAGGTGGCCTCCTCGCAGGCAGTGTCGCCTCCTCCGACTACCGCCACATCCTTGCCGCGGTAGAAGAAGCCGTCGCAGGTGGCGCAGGCCGAAACGCCCTGGCCCTTGAATTTCTCCTCGGATTCCAGACCGAGATAGCGGGCGGTGGCGCCGGTCGCGATGATGACCGCATCGGCCTCTACCCATTTCTCATCGTCAATCTGAGCTCTGAAGGGTCTCTGTGAGAAATCCGCCTTGGTCACGATGCCGAAACGGATGTCGGCTCCGAACCTCTCGGCCTGGGCGCGGAAATCGTCCATCATCTGCTGGCCCTGGACTCCCTGGGGATAGCCGGGAAAATTCTCCACCTCCGTGGTCTGGGTCAGCTGGCCGCCGGGCTGGATGCCCTCATAGACCACTGCCTTGATATTCGCGCGGCACGCATAGATGGCCGCTGTATAACCGGCAGGACCGCTGCCGATAATCAGTAACTGTATTCTTTCGTCTGCCATAGTATGTAGATTTTATTGATTTTTCTGCGATGAGCCGCTGCTGTGGACATGGCTGAGGGGAACCTTCTCCTTCGGTTTCTTAGGAGCATTGTTGCCGGGCCTGCCGCCTCCGTTCAAGGCTGCCTGAGGGACATGTATCGCCGCCGGACCCGCCTTGGTCAGACTCCATATCAGGATGAGGACGCCGGCGATGATGAACGGCACGCTCAGCCATTGACCCATATTGAGAACCATCCCTGCCTCGAAAGCCGACTGGTCTTCCTTGATGAACTCTATCAGGAACCTCATGCCGAAGAGCACTATGAGAAATATGCCGAAGATGGTGCCGGTACGCAGCCTGTCCAGCCTGGTCCTGTACAGCCAGAGCAGCACCAGACCGAGAATCAGGTAGCTCAGAGCCTCGTAGATCTGGGTCGGATGGTGCGGCATCCCGTCTCCCGTGGGATCCAGCGGGAAGATGAATCCCCAGGGCAGGTCGGTCTGTATGCCGTAGATCTCGGAGTTCATCAGGTTGCCGCAGCGTATCATCATGCCTGCGAAACAGATAGGTATCACGAGACGGTCTATGAGCTGTATGTAGCCGAAGCCGTATTTCTTACCGTACTTGTGGACGTACCACCACATCGCAATCAGCACTCCCACTGCTCCCCCGTGCGAGGCCAGGCCGCCCTCCCATGTCATGAGTATCTTCCAGGGATGGGTGAAATAATATTTGAAATCGTAAGCGATGCAGTGTCCCAGACGGGCACCCACTATAGCGCATATCATCAGGGCGAAGAGCAGTACGTCGAGACTCTCGAGCGGAAGGCCCTCCCGTTTGTAGAACGAGCGCATGATGTAATAGCCGAGAGGGAAAAATCCCGCCACGAAGAGCACGCTGTACCACCTCAGGTGAAAGCTGCCGACGGACAGGATGTCCGGGCTGACTGTCCAGGTAATAGCAAGAAGATCAAACATATAGTCCAATTAGTCCGTTAGTGTGTCAGAATATCTTAGCAAATATAGTGATAAATCTGCAAAATCGGCTCATTCACCTGTCAATACTGACTTCGGAATCACCGCTGCCTCATTCACCGTATAGCCGTCCCTCTCGTAGAACACCACCACGTCTCCCGAGGGCAGGACAGTGAGGTCGGAATAACCGGCATCGCCCTCCACCAGGGTCAGACCGTCACTCCAGGTCAGACCGCCGTCCGTGCTCCAGCGCAGAGTCAGGTTGCGGCGGTATTCGGGATCAGCGGCATTGACGAAGAGCAGGCAGCCGTCCTCTCCCCCGAGACAGGGATAATGGACGATGGCGCCGTTGCAGCCGGGATCAGGCAGAGCGGAATGAGGGTTAGAGGTCCAGGTGCGGCCCTTGTCCTCCGAGATATGGATCCAGCGCATGCCGCCCTCATTGACCCGGCTGTTGGTCATCCAGCGTCCGTCCGGCAGCTCGATGACCTTCGACTCGTCGGCAGGGACTATAGGAGTCTCCAGCAGATGCCAGGTGCCGCCGCCGTCGGTGCTCTCTATCAGATGCAGGCCCTTCTGCAGGTTCACCATCGTATGCAGGAGGCGGCCGTCGCGGGTGGCCGTACCCTGACCGGAGGTAAGGAACTTGAAGTCGCCCCTCCACTCCTCAGGAGCCACCTGGGCCGTGATGTCCTCCGGCTCCGACCATGTCTGGCCATTGTCCGTACTACGCACGACGTGGAAAAAATAGACGTCCTTCGCACGGTCATGGTCCATGAAATTGTAGAAAAGGAATACCGTACCGCTGACCGTATCGGTAATCAGAGAGGGATCGGAGGCAGACTGTCCGTCGGGGAAGTCCACTACCCTCTCCACCGGGCTCCATGTCCGGCCGCCATCGGTGCTGCGGCGGATGACTATGTTGATGTCCCGGCTCCATTTCAGGTCCCCGCAGGAGGGTACCCGCTCGTCTATCGCAGCTATCAGGCTGCCGTCCGGTGCAGTAGTGATTGCCGGTATACGGTAGCAGGAGACAGCTCTGGATGTATCCTGAGCATCCACAAAAAACAGTTTCTGACGGGAGATACCGTCATCCGGCCCGTCCGCGGCTGGACGGGCCGCTGCCGCGAATGCCAGCATCACAGCTGCCGCGGCGGTAAGTACTTTTTTCATATTCTTCTTATAATCAATCTATCGTAGACAATGATATCCGGGACACTCCCTTCAGGCTCCGGACGGTAAACTCCTCGATTGCGGCTGCCACTGGTCATCATGGTAGCGCAGGGGCATATTGTCCCAGTCGTAGGCATGTCCCAGCTCCACTTCATCCACCCATGCCCCGTAACTCACAGTAGTATAGCCGGGCAGAGTTCCCGTACCTCTAACAGGCCACTTGTGGTAACGCATGACTATGGCCAGCGCCGTAGCCGTGCAGCCAGTCAGGCTGAGAGCTCCGTTCACCTCCGGACAAAGTCTGTTGTACGGGTCACTCTGGTCCCACAGGGCTGTCTCCAGCACCTTCACCGGAGTCCCGGGGCCGGAAGTGTTGTTGAATACATAGAATGCGGCGTCCTCGGACGGGAGGCCGGCCGGAACGGAGCTGCTGCACCGCACTATTCTCAGGGAAGGCGCCGAAACCGGACTGATGCCTGCATGGCGGGCTGACCGGAAAAAAGCGGCGGCCGTTTCCTCCGCCTGCCCCCGACTCACTTTCTCAGCCTGCGCCGCCTGTAGACAGGACAGCAGCAGGACTATGGAGACAAGTATTTTTCTCATAATTTCTATTTGTTTAACTTAACGTTCAAGACGGGTGTATACGCTCAGGGGCAGAATACGGCCGAAGTCGTCCTGGAGGACCAGCTCTCCGGAAGTGCGGCGGCCTGCCGGACCGAAGGCACAGGCCACGAGGGTATCCGCGAGCATGGCCGAATAGCCGTTGGAATAGAGGTTCAGCACCAGGAAGCTGTTCATCGGGGCGAGGATCCGGGCGCAGCCCTTGAGGATGTCGTTCAGGCACTCGTCCAGCTTCCAGCGCTCTCCGTCCGGGCCGCGGCCGTAGGCGGGAGGGTCGAGGATGATGCCGTCGAAACAAGCTCCGCGACGGACCTGACGGATGACGTACTTGAGGGCGTCGTCGATGGTCCAGCGGATGCCGTCGAGGGAGGATATCTCCATATTGTGCCTGGCCCAGGTGACCACCTGGCGGACTGAGTCGAGGTGGGTGACGTCGGCGCCGGCGGCCTTTGCGGCCAGGGATGCGGCACCGGTGTAGGCGAAGAGGTTGAGTACCCGCGGAGGCTGGGCGACACCCCTTTTTATATTGTTGGCACGCAGACGGGCCACCTGCCTGTAGATGAAATCCCAGTTCGGAGCCTGTTCCGGAAAGACGCCCACGTGCTTGAAGGCCGTGAGGCCCAGGCGCAGGTGCAGGTCCGCACCGCCGCACTCCGCGAGGATTTCCGCAGCTGACGGCAGCCTGTAGGTGATGTTCCACTGCTCCTGCATCCGCCCGAGCATGGTCCACACCCCGCTGTCCTCCTTCCCCGCCTTGGAGAAGCCGGCCCCGGGAGTAAACGCCGTCTGCGCCCTCCTCTTCCACTCCCCTTCGGGCAGCGCCTTGTCCCACAGCGCCTTCGGCTCAGGTCTTATCATCGTATAACGTCCGAAACGCTCCAGCTTCTCGAATCCGCCGGAGTCTATCAGCTGGTAATCGCCCCAGCTCTCAGATGGTCTTTCTATATTCATGCGCCAAAGATACGGAATATTTTTCACTGACTGATTTTACTTCCGCCCTTCCCGCAGGTCTATATAGCAGAACGTTTTCCGGAAAGCACACAGAACATGTAGAACTTTAAATTATTTTTGACACATGACTACGTTTGTAAAATCCACGATAACTGCCGCTGTTGCAGCCCTTTTGCTGACATGCGGAAACTTCGGTGCGGATGCCCGCCGGGCACACCGCCACATTCATCCCGTCCCCTGTCGGACAGTCATAATCTCTGCCGTACCTCCTGTGACAGTGCGGGTTCACAACCATTTCAACAGAGAGGAGCGGCTGCAGATGGCCCTGGTGTACCTGCGGGGACATGACTGCCTGACTGTCGGCCGTTACGCCCGGATGACCGGACTTGAGCGGAAGATCGCTAAGGCCGAGCTCGAAGCATTCGCACACGAGAGGCACAATCCCCTGTGCGCTGTACAGAAAAACAGCAGACGGGTGTACGTACTGAGGACAAGGTAAATGATGGACCGGCTGCAGGAAAAGCACATAGTCACGACGATAAAGACCGACCCGGGGCGCGGATTCAGAATGCTCATGGGTCGGTACGGAGAGCCAGTCTACTGGCATATCCGCCGCCTGGTGGTCTCGCACGACGACGCGGAGGACGCAGCACAGGAGACATTCATCCGGGTATTCCGGTCCATCGGCCAGTTCAGGAAAGGCAGCTCGCTCAAAACCTGGATCTACAGAATCGCCACGAACGAGGCGCTGCGGATACTGGAACGCCGCCGTCAGGAACTGGTACCGCTGGACACCCCAGGCTCCGGAGGGTTTCTTCGGAAATCTTGAAGAAAAGGTATGGGAAAAGGTAAGGGCAGATGCCGCTGTAGAAGAGGCCAATTCGGGGAATATCCGCAGAAGACATCCATTCAAGCTGCCCCTCGTGATAAGCTCGGCTGCGGCAGCGGCGATAGCCATTTTCCTAGCATTCAGCCTGTGGCTCAACAACATGCAGCCGGTGGAGATGAGCGATATCGAATCCGCCTTCAACAATCTCTGCGAAGAGGACCGGACCTACATGCTGGAAGTCTACAGCTCGGACATATTCATGAATTAACTTTTTAAATTTTAAGATTATGAGAAAAATACTGATTGACCTGCTGCTGATTGCCGCCGCCATGACCCTCGTCTGCACCACTGCGGATGCCCGTCGTCACGGAGCCCAGGACCGCAGTCAGCGCATATCCCGAGAGGAGCTGATCCTAGTACAGGCAGCCCATATCGCCGACAGACTGGGCTTAGACAAAAAGACGACTGAGCGTTTCACCGAGACATACTGCAGCTTCCAGCAGGAGATCTGGAATCTCGGCCCCCGTCCCGGCAGACTCAGTCCCGATGCCGGAGAGGAAGAGACAGGCGAGTACCTCCGCAGCCGCTTCGCCCAGAGCCGCCGTATCCTGGACCTGCGCGAGAAATACTACCACCTGTACAGCGAATTCCTTACCCAGAAGCAGATACAGCAAATCTACCGGATAGAGCGGGAGATGATGGACCGCCTCTCAGGACGCGGAAAAGACAACGCTGCCCATGGTCCGGAACAAAAACCTGCTTACGCACCGGGCAAGAGACATTAAAGAACATCTCCTACTCCGGAACCTCCATCAGCCTCTGCTCAGATAAAACGGCAGCGTTAATCATGCATGCAGCCTTACGCCTGCCTTCCTTTTCTGCCAGAGGCTGATTTTTGTCCGAGGCCGCACGTCATAACTTCACAACCACTTAACAATCAATACCCTACGGAAACGTCTAGTGCTTTTGTCCATTTTAAAACCGATCTGTTATCCCTACTTTTCGCTTATCTCGCTGTCGAACAACGCTATACACAAATTCTCCGATTACAGACTCAATACTATTTCCGACCGACAGGATGTTGCAACCCCGCTCAGAGCATACTGTAGACCGGATGAAAGGGCAAATACTGTCAGGCACTGCCTTCAGTCTGTTATCCTTATCTCCGAGCAACAAACTGATAATCAACAACTTTACTCAATAAACATTTTACAGACTCGAGAAAAATACCGCGAGTCTGTTAAAGCCATAAATTAGATAAATCGCTCATCTTCAGAGATTTTACACACTTCAAACGAAAACAGACACCTCCGGTACCTCTCCAAGGGGTCAGGCGCCGTCAGTAAGACAAGGAAGACACACCGAAGAGATGCTTATTTTCTGCAAGGTTATTCCGGAGATTTTTGTAATTTTGCGGCCGATTAATTTTAGGAATTATGCAGAACATAGACTCTTATGACTTTAATGGCAAGAAGGCCATTGTGAGAGTGGATTTCAACGTTCCGCTCGACGCCAATTTCAACATCACTGACGACACACGTATCCGCGCCGCGATTCCCACCCTGAAGAAGGTACTGGCAGGCGGAGGTGCTCTCATCATAATGTCCCATCTCGGGAAGCCGAAGGGACCCGCTGAAAAATTCTCCCTAAAGCACATCATCGGCCGCATCGAGGAGCTGCTCGGCACTAAGGTACAGTTCGCTCCCGACTGCATGAAGGCTGACGCTCAGGCCGCTGCTCTGAAGCCCGGCGAGGTGCTCCTGCTCGAGAACCTGCGTTTCTACGCAGAGGAGGAGGGCAAGCCCCGCGGACTGGCCGAGGACGCCACCGACGAGGAGAAGAAGGCCGCCAAGGCTGCCGTAAAGGAGAGCCAGAAAAAGTTCACCGAGCACTTAGCCTCATACGCTGACTGCTACATCAACGACGCATTCGGCACGGCTCACCGCGCCCACGCCTCCACAGCCCTCATCGCCAAGTATTTCCCCAACGACAAGATGTTCGGCTACGTGATGGAGGGCGAGATCAAGGCCATCGACAAGGTACTGGGCAATCCCCAGCGCCCCCTGACCGTCATCCTCGGCGGCGCCAAGGTATCCTCCAAGCTCGGCGTCATCGAGCACCTGCTCGACCTGGCCGACAACATGATTATCGGCGGCGGCATGGTCTACACCTTCATGAAGGCCCAGGGCGGCACCATCGGAACCTCCCTCGTAGAGGACGACCAGCTCCAGACAGCCCTCGACACCCTGGCCAAGGCCAAGGAGAAAGGCGTGAAGCTGTACTTCTCGACCGAGGTAGTGGCCGCAGATGCTTTTGACAACAACGCGCACACCCAGATCTGCCCCTCTAACGCCATTCCCGACGGCTGGATGGGCATGGACGCCTCCCCCAAGGCTGTAGCCGAGTGGAAAGAGGTCCTGCTGGGCTCCAGGACCATCCTTTGGAACGGTCCTGTAGGCGTGTTCGAGATGCCCAACTTCGCTCACGGCACCAACTCCATAGCAGAGATCCTCGCTGAGGCCACTGAGAAAGGCGCCTTCACCCTCGTGGGCGGCGGAGACTCCGTAGCGGCTGTGACCCAGATGGGCTATGCCGACAAGGTGAGCTATGTGTCCACAGGCGGCGGTGCGATGCTGGAGTTCCTGGAAGGCAAAGAACTGCCCGGAATTAAAGCCATTAGAGAATAATCAGATTAAACGGTCCGCCGGAGCTTCAACCGAGTTCCGGCGGATTTGTAATTTTTACCGATGAAAGAACAGTTAGAAAGCCTCAACTCCATCTCCATCAACTTCGGGGAGAACGGCATGATGATAGTCAACATCCTGCTGGCCTTCATCATGTTCGGAGTAGCCCTCGGAATAAAGTTAGACACCTTCAAGAACGTATTCCGCCACCCTAAGTCCATCATCACCGGCATCCTCCTGCAGTGGGTCGGCCTGCCCGCAGTGACCTTCCTCATCTGCCTGGCCCTGAACCCCTGGATAACCCCGATGGTGGCCCTCGGCATGATACTGGTTGCCTCCTGCCCCGGCGGCAACATCTCCAACTTCATCTCCTCCCTGTCGAAGGGCAACGTCGAGCTTTCCGTGAGCATGACAGCCGTGACCACCGCCTTCGCCCCGCTGGTCACCCCCCTCAACTTCTACGTCTGGGGGACATTGTACTACAGCGCTATCAGCGCCTCCGGCGACATTCCCCGGCTGGTCATCCCCTTCCTGCCGATGCTCTGGCAGATACTCCTGCTCCTGGGCATCCCCATTGTCCTGGGAATGCTCTTCGCCCGGTATTTCCCCAATGCCACGAAGAAGATCACCAAGCCGGCGCAGACCCTCTCCATCCTCCTCTTCCTGGTGATGGTGGTGGCCTCCTTCGCCCAGAACTTCCAGCTGTTCATCGACAACATTATCTTCATTTTCTGCATCGTACTGGTGCACAACGCCGCGGCCTTCGCCACCGGGTACTTCGGAGCAATGGCGGGCCGCCTGCCGCTGAGGGACCGCCGCTCCGTGACCATCGAGGTCGGCATCCAGAACTCCGGCCTGGGACTGGTGCTGCTGTTCAACCCGGCCATCTTCCCTCCGGAGATATGGCACGGGCACTACGGCGGAATGCTCTTTGTCACGGCATGGTGGGGCATCTGGCATATCATCGCGGGACTCACGCTGGCAGCCATCTTCCGCAGGCATCCCCTTCCCGAGGACAATGTCAAGGCGGCAGCATAATTTTCAAGGACAATGAGTAAGAAGGAAAACAGGAAAATACAGGACTTCGACGGGCTCTACGCCTTTCTGCGGCACTACGTGGACTTCATGCTGCGGATGGCGTACCGCAGGATAAAATACGTGGGGCAGGAAAAGGTCCCCGCCGACGGGGCCGTCATCTACGCCCCCAACCACACCAATGCCCTGATGGACGCGCTGGTCATCCTGGCAATGGACCGCAAGCAGAAGGTCTTCGTGGCCAGGGCCGACATCTTCCGGAATCCTAAGGTTGCGAAGATCCTCACCTTCTTGAAGATCATGCCCATCATGCGCATCCGCGACGGCATGGACGAGGTGCGCAAGAACACCGAGATCATCCACAAGAGCGTGGACGTCCTCCTGGACAAGGTGCCCTTCTGCATCCTGCCCGAGGGCCGGCACCAGGCCAAGCACTCCCTGCTGCCTCTGTCCAAGGGCATCTTCCGCATTGCCCTGGAGGCCGAGGAACTCATGGACGGCCGCCTGCCCCTGTACATCGTGCCGGTCGGCCTGGAGTACGGCAACTTCTTCCGCTTCCGCTCCACCGTCCTGGTCCAGATAGGCGACCCCATCAACGTCAGCGAATACCTCCGGGAGCACGCCGGCCTCACCCAGCCCGAGGTGATGAACCTGATGAAGGACGACCTTACCGAGCGCATGAAGGAGGTAATCCTCTACATCCCCGACGACGAATACTACGATGCCACCCTCGACACCTGTGCCGCCGTCATCAACCGGCAGGTGGATGCCTGGAGGAAGGAGCATCCGCGGGAGCGCCGCCACGCCCTCACCACCCGTTTCGCCGCCAACAAGATGACCCTCGGGCAGATAGCCGAGCTGAGGACCTCCGAACCGGAACGCGCCGCACAGCTGCTCGGCCTCGCCGCCGACATCCACCACGAGCGGGAGGCACGCGGCATCTCCCTCGGCTCCGTCGTCAAGAAGCACCCCTTCTGGTCCCGACTCTTCCAGCTGCTGGTGCTCATTGTCACCCTGCCCTACACCATCCCCGCAGGAGTGCTGACCCTCCCGGTCACCGGCCTGGCCGCCTTCCTCTTCTCGAAGATGAAGGACCGCGCCTTCTACAACTCCATCCGCTTCGTGGTCACCCTAGTGCTCTGGCCCCTGCTGCTGATTATCTACGCCGTAGTCCTCTACTGCACCCTGCCGTGGGAATGGGCCCTGGCTGCCTCCATTGCCCTGGTGCCCGCCACCGTCCTCACCCAGGAAGCCTGGCGCCTGCTGCGGCTGGCAGTATCCGACCTGCGGCTGCTCTGCGCCCCGGGACTGCGCCGCGCCATCCGCAGATTACAGCAGCAGCTCCTGTATATGAGCAAATACTAAATTACATTTCTGTTAAAAAAACTAGAATCATTTGTCTATATCCTTGATTATTGTTTTTTTTGCAGAAACTATTATATCATCAATCATGAGAAAGGAAATTTTAATTCTAGGCGCTGCAAGCCTGCTGCTGCTTGTCTGCTCCTGCTCGAAGCGGGAGGAAATGATCATCGCCTCTGAGCTGAGACTGCCGGAAATGTTCTCGGACTGGGAGATGCCGATGTACCTGTACAAGACTTCCTACAGCCAGGAGAACTGGGACTGGCTGATACGCAAGGGGGCGATAGAAGGTTTCGAGCACGAATACGGATACGAGTACCGCATCATCGCCAAATATCACAAAGGACGCAAACCGGGCAAGGATGAGATCATAGACAATCCTACCGACTACTATGTGCTGATAAAGGTTCTCAGCAAGGAGAAGAAGCACTCCGAGAATCTGCCGGGCAAGAGGAGTCCGTATCTCGATTACGGGGGAGAGAACGAAAACGGAGAGGCAGAGACCGGACCGGAAATGTAACCGGGAAGGGAACACGGCTGGGAACCTGGTACTGGCACTGGCTCCGACTCTGACATGTACTGGTACCTACAATGACACTAGCATCGACACTGATGCCGGTACAGACATCGACACTGACAGCGGTAGCGGGACTTATTCCGGCATTGAAACCGGCACCGGCTTAGGGTCCGTCCCACAACGGCACCGAATCACGGGAAACGCTGCCGTTGTGTGGATAAAGTTCTCATGCTGTTTTGAGATTTTTTGTAATTTTGCGCCCGAACCACTATATGTGTCGCCATGGACGTTTTACTTGCTCTTCTGCCCATCCTGACACTGATTGTACTGATGGGCGTGTTCAAGGTTCCGGGAGACCGGAGCAGTTTGATAACACTGATTGTCACCATCGTCATAGCGGTATGGTATTTCGGCCAGCCGCTGCAGCAGACGGGACTGTCGTTTTTCTACGGTGCCCTCAAGGCACTGGTGCCCATACTACTGATCATCCTTATGGCCATCTACAGCTACAACGTACTCCTGCACACCGGGAAGATTGAGGTGCTCAAGGCCCAGTTCTCATCCATCTCCTCCAACAAATGCATCCAGGTGCTGCTCATCACCTGGGGATTCGGGGGACTGCTGGAGGGTATGGCCGGATTCGGTACGGCCGTGGCCATACCGGCGGCGATTCTCATCAGCCTCGGGTTCAAGCCGGTCTTCTCCGCACTGGTCAGCCTCATCGCCAACAGCGTGCCCACGGCTTTCGGGGCGGTCGGAGTGCCGGTCATCGTCCTGGCGCAGGAGACCTCGCTGGATGTGATGAAAGTGGCTCCGGCTGTTGTAGCCCAGCTGGCCGTAACCATGATATTGGTACCGATAGTCATTGCCCAGCTGACTGTACCGGGGAAGAAGGCCCTGCCCCGCAACATCCTCATCGGAACGGTCATCGGAGCAGTCTCCTTAGCCGTCCAATACCTTGCGGCCAGATATATCGGACCGGAGACCCCGGCCATTCTCGGCTCCGCCGCAGCCATCGCTGTCATCATCCTGCTGGGCCGCATCCTGGACCGCCGCACGGCACGGAACTCCGGTACAAACACAACGCCCTCCAAACACAGACACAGCACAAAGGAAATCCTCCAGGCCTGGGCCGTCTACGCCTTGATCATGCTGCTCATACTGCTGACCAGTCCCCTGCTGCCCCTCAAGGATATCCTGGCTCCCGTTGCCGAAACATCCATCGGCTTCAACATCGGCGGAGAGACCCGCACATGGTCCGTACAATGGCTCGTCCAGGGCGGACTGCTGCTGTTCATCGGCTCATTTGCCGGCGGACTGCTGCAGGGAGGCAAGGCCGGCGGACTGCTCAGGCTGCTGTGGAAATCCACCGTACAGCTCAAAAAGACATTCATCACGGTCATCTGCCTCGTGGGCTTCTCCTCAATCATGGAGACCTCGGGCATGATCAATACCCTCGCCGTCGCACTGGCCACGGCCACAGGAGCACTCTATCCCCTGTTCGCCCCCGCCATCGGAGCCATCGGAACATTCCTCACCGGCAGCGACACCTCAGCCAACATCCTTTTCGGCAAGCTGCAGGCCGGCGTGGCGGAACACATAGGCGCGGATCCCGTATGGATCTCGGCATCCAATACCGCCGGAGCCACCGGAGGCAAGATCATCTCCCCGCAGAGCATTGCCATTGCCACCTCTGCCTGCGGACAGCAGGGACAGGAAGGCAGAATCCTCAAGGCAGCCCTGCTCTACGCCCTCGGCTACGTGGTCATAACCGGTATTGTCGTATACATTTTCGCATATTGAGAACAGACACATAACAGCATCTTATTATGAAAATAGGACTTTTCATTCCCTGCTTTGTCAATGCCGTCTACCCTCAGGTGGGCACAGCCTCCTTCAAGCTGCTGCGCTCCCTCGGAGTGGACGTGGACTACCCGCTCGGACAGACCTGCTGCGGCCAGCCCATGGCCAACGGCGGCTTTGAGAAGGACTCGGCCCCGCTGGCCCGCAACATGGAGAAACTTTTCAAGGACTACGACTACGTGGTGGGCCCTTCCGGCAGCTGCGTGGCCTTCGTCAAGGAACATTACCCCGAGATTCTGCACAAGGAGGCGCACGAGTGCCTCAGCAGCCGGATATACGAGATATGCGAGTTCATCCACGACGTGGTGCGGCCTACGGAACTGCCCCGCGCGCATTTTCCCCACAAGGTCAGCATCCACAACAGCTGCCACGGACAGAGACTGCTCCGACTGGCCTCCCCCTCTGAGCTGAACATTCCCCATTATTCCAAGCTCAGGGACCTGCTTTCCCTCGTGAAGGGCATAGAGGTCATGGAGCCTTCCCGGGTCGATGAGTGCTGCGGCTTCGGAGGCATGTTCTCCATAGAAGAGCCGGCCGTATCCGCATGCATGGGCGCCGACAAGGTCCGCGACCACATGTCCACCGGGGCAGAATACATCACCGGAGCCGACTCCTCCTGCCTGATGCACATGGAGGGTATTATCCAGAGACAGAAACTGCCCGTCAAGACTATTCACATAGTCGAGATTTTAGCATCAAACCTTTAACATCCGATCTTATGAGCACACATTCGAAAGCAGCCGAAAAGTTCATAGCCGACAAGGAGAGGACCGCATGGCACAACCAGGCCCTGCGGTTCGTCCGCGAGAAAAGGGACCGCATGGCCCGGTCCGTTCCCGAATGGGAGGCCCTGCGGGAGGCGGCGGCCCGCACCAAGATACATACCGTCACGCATCTGGCCCATTACCTCGAGATGTTCGAGCGCAATGCCACGGCCAACGGCATACACGTACACTGGGCCAAGGACGCCCAGGAGCACAACGAGATAGTCTACGGCATCCTCAAGGAGCACGGAG
>DHKFR23501__coassemble_801_pt1 | contig 40507 bp, 32 predicted proteins | sample DHKFR23501__metabat2_low_PE_038 | metagenome-assembled genome bin DHKFR23501
AGATGTGTCATGCTGCGGATCTTCTATTGAATAACGCTCCAAAGCCCACTTTGCCGAATCTATCTTGTTTAAAAAAAGATAGCTTCTCACAATAGTTCCCCAAGGGACTCCTTCATAAAACTCTGTGTGTTTTAAATGCTCATCTAATAAATTTTTCAACTGAGCAGTATCTCCTCTTTCTTCCGCCACCGTCATAAATACAGAATAATAGCTGCCTTGTATATCAGGTCCTAAAACATTCCACAAGCTGTCCCGTACGACAGACAATATACTGTCAGCAATGTGATTATAATTCAATATACTTGCTGATAGCGCCGCATTTATCAAAGCCTTTGCACGCAACTGCGAATCCCCTGATAATTTATAATAATGCTCAGACTTCATAGCCTCGGCATAGGACAATGATAAATCATAGTAATCAAAATAGATTTTCCTTTTCGCCGAATACAACCGCCCGACAGCCTTATAATCCTCCGCCCTATCAACATACCGTTCCGCACGGACATAGCACTCCATGGCTTTCTCCGAGTCGCCAAGATTACGGTAGATACATCCCAGATAATACTGCGCCTTCAGCCTTTCGTCCGCACTTCCGTGACGGGAGTAGTACTCCGCTGCGGGACGGATGATGCTGTCGGTGGTCATGTCAATGTAATTTTTATCCAGAGCCTGTGAATAGAGGAGTGCATGGCGTGCGGCAGCCTTGCGGCTCACCAGCCGGCTGCGCTGCATCGTGTCCAGAAGGGCCAGTGCTGTCTCCGGACTGTCTTCCATCACAGACTCAGCGGCATCCAGTTCCGACATCACCGCCGCATCGTCCGCACATGACACTGCCAGCAACAGCAGAACAGTCGCGGAAAGTAAGGACAATACCTGCCTCATGCCCATGCTAGTTGGCCTCGACCAGGGCCTCTGACACGTTGATGGCGAAGTCACCGACCCGCTCGCACTCGGAGACCAGGTCCATGTAGTAGACTCCGCGGAGGTAGCCGCTCTCCTCGGCCTCGATGTGACGGAGGTGTTCCTCCTTGAGATTGTCGCGGTACTCGTTGATATCGTGTTCGGCGTCCTGTGCGTTGGAGATGTTGATGATACGCTGGAAACCGGAGCGGAGATTGGCCGTCATGCAGTCCAGGGCGGTATCCACCAGATCCAGCATGTGGTTGATCTTCTTGACCGCACCTTCGTCGAACTTCTGACCGTGCAGGTTCTTGCGCTGGAGGATGCGCCCGATATTGAAGCCCGAGTCACCGATGCTCTCCAGCTCCGAGATGATCTTGTACATCGCGTGCATCCTGTTGGTGCCGTCCTGACTGAGCTCGCCCTCTCCTATATTGCTGAGGTATTTGGCTATCTCGAACTCTATCCGGTCGGTGATCTGCTCGTAGTGCTCGAGTTTCTTGAAAAGCTCGTCGAAGCGGTTCTCATTGTCCGCCTCGTTGACAGCCTGACGGGCGTATGCATACTGCCTCTTGACTATCTCGGAGAAATGCACCACTTCCTGCTCCGCCTGCTCGAGAGACAGCTCCGCGGTACTCATCATACCGCCCTGGATATACCTGAGACGGAAGACCTCCTCCTCGTCCCTGCGGCCCTTGATGATCCAGGTGACCAGCTTGACTATCTGCGGGGTAAACCATATCAGGATGCAGGTATTGGTGATGTTGAACAGGGTATGGACGGTCGATATGGCATAAAGAAGGGAGGCAGAGGACGTGAAAGGGTCCTCGCCGCCCAGACCGACCACTATCTTGGCGACTAGCCACAGGAAGGGCTTGTACAGGGCCAGCACCCAGATGACGCCGAAGACATTGAATACGGTGTGGGCAAGGGCGGCACGCTTGGCGGAGATATTGCCCACGGAAGCGGCTATGTTGGCGGTGATGGTGGTTCCGATATTCTCGCCGAGCACCATGGCCGCGGCTATCTCGAAGGGTATCCAGCCCTGGCTGGCCATCACCAGTGTCAGGGCCACTGTGGCGCTGGAGGACTGGAGGATGATGGTAAGGACGGTACCGACAAGTACGAATATCAGGACAGAGAAGAATCCCCAGTCGGTCCACCGCTGGATAAATGCCAGGGCCTCAGGGTTGGCGCTCAGGTCCGGAACGGAGTTCTTAAGGTACGTAAGGCCCAGGAAAAGGAGGGCAAAGCCTATGATCATCTCTCCTATGCTCTTGCGCTTCTGGGACTTGAACATCATGAATACAAATCCGAGACCTACCAGCGGGATGGAGAGCATCGAGATGTCTGCCGTGAATCCCAGCAGGGATATAAGCCAGGAGGTGACAGTCGTTCCGATATTGGCTCCCATTATCACGCCTACGGCCTGGGTCAGACTCAGCAGACCCGCATTGACGAAGCTGACTATCATCACGGTCGTGGCACTGGAGGACTGGATGATGGCTGTGATGAGGGTTCCGGTCAGAACACGGGTGAAGGAGTTGGCCGTCATGGCCGAAAGAATGGAACGCAGGCGGTTGCCGGCTACTTTCTGGAGGCCCTCGCTCATCAGCGTCATGCCGTAGAGAAAGAGACCCAGGGCTCCCAGCAGAGTCAGTATCTGGAATATGGTGCTCATATATCTTTGGATTTCTTCAAAATTATGCAAATATAGCTATCTTTGCGGCATGTTGCACTTGACTAAACCTATAATAGCTGCGATTTTTCTGATATTCGCATCAGCCACAGCTCTTCACAGCCAGTACTACACCCTGGGCAACGATCCTTCAAGAGCCCGCTGGAGAACGGTCACATCAAAACACTACCGGCTCATCTACCCTGAGGAGACCGATTCCATGGCCCGCCTCTACCTCTACACCCTGGAAAAAGTAAGACCTGCCGTCATGTCCCAGCTCAATATCAATCCCCGCCGCATCCCCGTGATACTCCACCCCTACATCACTACCAGCAACGGGGTGGTGACCTGGGCACCGAAGCGCATGGAGCTCTTCACCTCGCCCGACCCTTACGGCAGCAATCCCGACCACTGGATGACCCACCTGTCCATCCACGAGTCCAGGCATGTGGGGCAGGTGGAGCATTTCACCAAAGGCATATACAACGTCTTCTACTACCTCCTGGGAGAGCAGGTGACGGGCATCGGACTGGGACTGTTCGCCAACAAGTTCGCGATGGAGGGCGATGCCGTGATAGCCGAGACTGAGCTGACAGGCGGAGGCCGCGGGCGCAATGCCGACTTCCTGAAATACCTGAGAGCGATGTACATCAATGGCGATTTCCGCAACTGGGACCGCATGCAGTTCGGCTCATTCAGGCACTATACCCCGGACTACTACGTGTTCGGCTACGCCCTGGGAAGCTACGACCGCTACATCACAGGTCTGCCGGACTATACCGGACAATATTTCCGGGCACCCGTCAAGCGCTGGTACGACATACCGGTGCTGCTGGACCCAGGACTGCGGCTGAACGGTGAGAGCAAATTCAGGACTTTCGCCCGCTCACAGGGATTCTACAGCGAGATGTGGCGGCAGGACTACCTGTCCCGCGGCGCATATACCTCCCCGGACAGCCTGCTCAGGAGAGGACATAGGCTCTACACCGAATACACCAGTCCGATCTACGTCACTGACCCCGAGTCCCGCTGGGACCGCACGGTGATAGCGGTAAGGCAAGGCATGGAGATGGCTCCGGCGCTGGTCAGCATAGACAGCACAGGCCGCGAGAGATACATCCGCCCCTTCCCCGTCACATCATCGAGACTGACCTACGACGGACGTCATCACATCTACTGGACCGAACCGGTATCCAACGAGGCTTCCAACCTGGAGGACTTCTCTGTCGTCATGGCATTTGACCTGCGTACCGGCCGCATCGGCTCCAAAAAACGCAGGACCAAATATTTCAACCCCGCGCCTTCCGTTACAGGAGACACTCTGGCTGTTGCCGAATATCCAGTAGAAGGCTCTACGAGGCTGACACTGCTCGATGCCCGCACGGGAGATGTACTGCGGACGGTTCCGGCCCCGGACAACGGGCAGCTCCGGGAGTCTGTCTTCGACGGCAGCAGCATCTACTGCTCAGTGATTCAGGAAAACGGCATAGGCATCTACCGTCTCTGTGACGGACAATGGTCCGAGGTCGTCGCCCCCCAGGGACAGAGCATCTCAGGCCTGAAGCTGCACGGCAGGGAACTGTATTTCTCCAGCGACCTGGACGGAGTCATCAACATCTACAGTTACAATCCCGGCAGCGGTATCCTCCTGCGCAGGACCAACTCAGAATACGGAGCCGACTACCCGTACTTCGACCCATCCGGGGAAAAAGTCTACTACAGCGAATACAGCCTCGGCGGCTACCGTCCCGTCAGTCTTCCGGCAGACAGGATGAGGTCGGATTCCTCCGATTTCTCCAGGCCGTTCAGGCATCCGATGGCCGAGTTTCTGACCCGCCAGACCCGCAGCTCCTTCAAGCCTGCCCCGGGAGACACGGCCGACAGGGGCATCCTGGACCCGGAGCAGTATCCGTCGAAGCGGTATTCCAAGTTCCTCCACATCTTCAACATCCACTCCTGGTTCCCGATATACGTCGACATGGACAGACTGATGTCATTCACTTTCGAGAACTTCACACGGACCGCGACCGTCGGAGCCACAGTCCTCTCCCAGAACCGTCTCGGCAACATCACCTCCAGCCTGAGCTACGGGTACATGAGAGACTCCTTTACAGGAAAATATTTCCACTCCGGGCATTTCTCGATGGATGCGGAGGTCTACGGCAACTTCTCCGTCGAGCTGAGCCTGGACGTCAATGAGCGCAATGCCCAGGACAATGCCTATGACCTGAGCCTGGGAGGACAGTATATCAAGGAAAGGACCGGCACTCCGCATCTGAGCGCGCAGGCTACGGTATACTATCCGATAAGCTTCAACAGCCGCGGATGGTACAGGAGCCTGACCCCCTATGTGTCCTGGAACTTCACCAATGACAGGTACTACAAATACCGTTACGACATCAGCGAGGGCGGAATACAGCAGGTGAGCGGCACCCCGGTCATGAGACATCTGATGCAGTACGGCATCTCCTACGCCCAGTCCCTGCCCAGCGCCACCTCCCAGATCTATCCGAGATGGGGATTCGGCATCTCCCTGCAGGGAGCCTCCTCGATCGGTGTCCGGGACTATTTCGGACATGTGGCCAAGGCCAACGGCTACGTATACTTCCCCGGCATCACCCGTCAGCAGGGAGTCCGCCTGGGTTTCTCATTCCAGAAACAGTTTGTCGACGATAAGTTCTTCCTCAGCTCGCTGACATCGCTTCCCAGAGGCTACACCGGATACTGCTTCGACGCGGCATACGGCAGCGTATCCCTGGACTACGCGGTTCCCGTCTACCTGGGCGACATCAGCCTCGGTCCGGTACTGTACCTCAAGCGGCTGCAGCTGATTCCGTTCGGGGACTACGCAGGGGGCGTTGAGAACGGCACCGGAGCCGTCAACCGTTACTACTCTTTCGGAGCGGATGTAAAGGTGGATTTCATCGCCCTGAGGCTCAACTTCCCGCTCAGCATCGGCATGCGCTACGCCCGCACCGGCCCCCAGACCGGCTCACAGAACTACTTCGGACTGCTCTTCGACGTATCTTTCAACTAGGATTTGTCCAGCGCGAACCACTCGAACAGAGCATCGGCCGCCCTTTTTCCTATGACATTGACCACCTCGCGGTAAGGAGCCTTCTTGATTTTGGAAATGGTCCTGTACTTGGTCACCAGCTTCTCGCGGCTGACGGCCCCCACTCCCGGTATGCCGTCCAGCTCCGAGACCAGGGAGGACGCACTGCGCCGGTTGCGGTGGTGGGTGATACCGAAGCGGTGCGCCTCGTCCCGGATGTGCATGAGCACCTTGAGGGAGGTAGAGTTGCGGTCGATGAAGTGGGGATACGGGTCACCCGGCACGATGACCTCCTCCATCCGCTTGGCCAGCCCTATCAGCTTGACCTTCCCGATGAGACCTATCTCGTCCAGGGCCTCGTAGGCCGCATTGACCTGACCACGGCCGCCGTCGATGACGATCAGCTGCGGGAGCTCCTGCCCCTCGGCCAGCAGACGGGTGTAGCGGCGGTTGACCACCTCCTTCATGGAGGCGAAGTCGTCCGGGCCGACGACGGTCTTGATGTTGAAGTGCCGGTAGTCCTTCCTGGAAGGAGCCCCGTCACGGAAGACGACACATGAGGCCACGGGATTGGTGCCCTGGATATTGGAGTTGTCGAAGCACTCGATGTGCACAGGGGGGACGTCCATCCCCAGGTCCTTGCGCAGATTCTCCACGATACGGGCCGAGTGTTCCTCGGGGTTGACGAACTCCTCGTGCTTGAGCCGCTCGAACTTGATGGCCGCCGCATTTTTCCTGCCCAGCTCCAGCAGCGCCAGGCGGTCTCCCTTTTCAGGGACGGTGAATGTAACCCCCGGCAGAGCCTCCGGCATATCGGGCATGAACGGCACCACTATCTCCGGCGGACGTGTCCCTGCCTCCTCCCCGTAGTCCCGCAGCTTCTCATAGACTCCGGATATGAACGAGCCGAGCACCTCCGGCTCCTGCTCCTCGATGCGCATCCTGATCTCCAGGTTCATGGACTGGATGATGCCCCCGTCGTGCACCCGCAGGAAGCTGCCGAAGGCCTCCGTGCCCTCGAAGATGACGTAGAAGACATCGACGTTGATGCCCTTGGCATTGACGATGAGCGACTTGGCATAATGTTTCTCCAGCAGTTCCATCTTCTCCTTCCACTCCTGGGCCTCCTCGAACCGCAGCTGCCCCGCGCATTCCTTCATCCGCCGTTCGAAGTCCTTGATCAGCGACCAGGAATTGCCCTTGAGTATCTGAATGATAGCTTCGGTCTGCGCCCTGTATTCCTCTTCGGAGAACTTTCCGACGCACGGTCCGGCGCACCGGCCCAGATGGTAGTCCAGACAGACCTTGAACTTGCCCTTGGCTATGCCCTCGCCCGTGAGGGGGAGCCGGCAGGTGCGGAGCTTGTAAAGGGAGTTGATGAGAGACAGCAGGTTGTGGGCGTGCATGGCCGAACTGTAGGGGCCGAAGTACCTGGAGCCGTCCCGGACGAAGCGGCGGGTGACCGTGACGCGGGGGAAAGGCTCGTTGTGCAGGCATATCCACGGATAGGTCTTGCCGTCCTTCAGGAGAATGTTGTAGCGGGGCTGGAACTGCTTGATGAGGTTGTTCTCCAGCAGGAAGGCGTCCGACTCCGAGCCGACCACCGTATGCTGGATGTCAGCTATCTTCGAGACCATGACCTGAGTCTTGCGGTTCAGGCCGTTAGGGCGGAAATACTGGGACACGCGGTTCTTCAGGTCCTTGGCCTTGCCCACGTATATGACGGTGCCCCCGGAGTCCAGAAAGCGGTACACTCCCGGGCTGTGGGGCAGCATTTTCAAAATAATGCCTATATTTGCAGGATGTATTGACATGGTATGGACACTCTCAACTCCGGCACAAAGTTAATCAATAAATCGGATATCCGCAGGGCACTTCCCGTCAAGGGGCCGCTGGGCTCCCTGATTGCGTCCTGCGCCATGTCCCTCCTGGGGCTGAACCGCATCAACCGCCTCTACCCGCAGTTCGGGGCATACAGGGGACGCGAGTTCACCAAGGAGGCCATGAAGACCTTCCGCATCTCCACGGACATCCTGCCGGAGGAGGTGGAATACATCCCAAAGGAAGGGCCCTTCATCATTGTCTCCAACCATCCTTTCGGCGGATGGGACGGCATCGTTCTCTACAACACCGTCGCGGCGGTCCGCCCCGAGTTCAAGATCCTGACCAATTTCATCCTGTCGATGATTCCGAATCTCAAGGACAGTTTTCTGGCCGTCAATCCATTCTCAGAGAACAAGAAGCTGCACAGCAGCCTCCCCGGTCTCAAGGCCGCGGTGGAGACCCTGCAGAAAGGCGGCTGCGTGGGGATTTTCCCCGCCGGAGAGGTGTCCACATACTACAAGGGATGCCGTTACCCCGCCGACAAGGAATGGACCCATACGGTGATGAAACTCGTAAGCACGTGCGGAGTACCGGTGCTTCCGGTTTATTTCGACGGTTCCAACTCACGCCTGTTCCACCTGCTCGGCCGCATCCACCCTATGCTCCGCACCGTCAGCCTGCCCAGGGAGCTCCTGCGCCGCAGCGGAAGTACCGTGACCATGCGCATAGGAAGGCTCATCCCGGCGCAGGAGATAGCCCGCTGCAGCGATATCCGCGAGCTCGGAGGGATGCTGCGCAACAGAGTATATGCGATGGAGGCAAATGTACCCCGGAATGCCGCCTCTGTCCATACCTCCGCTACCCAGGAGCCGCTGATAGAGCCCGTGCCCAGGACCGTTCTGCAGCAGGAGATAGATGCCCTCACCCCGCTTTTCGAAGCATACAGGTACCAGTGTTTCCTGGCTGACACGGAGCAGATACCGGGTATGATGAGGGAGATCGGGCGACGCAGGGAGGAGTCCTTCCGTCAGGTAGGCGAAGGCACCGGAGCCAAAATCGACACAGACCTCTATGACGAGTATTACAAGCATCTCATCCTCTGGGACAAGGATGCGGGTCAGCTGGCAGGAGCATACCGCCTGGGCATAGGACCGGAGATTATGAAAAAATACGGGTTCAATGGGTTCTACACCCACACACTGTTCAGATTTTCCGACGGGTTCGTCTCCAGGCTGCCGCAGTGCATAGAGCTGGGACGCTCTTTCCTGTCGGTGGAGTACAAGAAAGAGGCGCTGCCTCTGATGCTGCTGATCAAGGGGCTCTTCTACACGGTGCTGCGCTACAAGGAGTGCAAATGGCTCTTCGGCCCCGCCAGCATAACCAGCTGGCTGCCGCCGTTCTACAGGAGCCTTATAGTGTACGGGCTCAATGAGATGGTCTCCAGCGGCAAGGAATACAGCGGACTTGTCAGCGCCCGTACCCCGTTCCGGTACGAGTTCCTGCGTACAGATCCGAAGACTCTCCTCTCAGGACGGCTCGAGAGCATCGACGCCTTCGACAAATATATACAGAGACTGAGCGACGGCCACTACCGCATCCCTACCCTTATCAAGAAATACGTCAAGCTGAATGCCGGAATACTGGCGTTCAACGTCGACAAGGACTTCAACTACTGTGTCGACGGGATGATTTTCCTGGACATGGCAGCAGTACCCCGCAGCGAAATCCAGATGCTGACCAAGGGCAGCGATGACCAGGAGAGCCTTATCGACAAGTTCTACGGTACGGGATCATAGCCGCTTCCTCCCCAGGGATGGCAGCGGAGGATTCTCCTTACCGCCAGATACAGTCCCTTGACCGGGCCATGCTTGCGCAGGGCCTCCAGGGCATAGGCCGAACACGTGGGAGTAAAACGGCAGGCAGCGGGTGTATACGGCGAGATACACACCTGATAGAACCGTATCAGGAGCACGAGGGGGAAAATCATAATCTTCCGAAGCGTCCTACGAGATCTTGCCCAACGCTCCCGAGAGTCCTTCGGTAATGGCTCCATAATCCAGAATTTCAGTTGCTGTATAGACCAGCATGATGTGCATGCCGTCGAGGGCGGGATACTCCTCTTTTTTCAGATGCCGGAAGGCCTCCCTGGTACGGCGGCGGATCAGATTGCGCCTTACAGCCCGCTTGAAGAGTTTCTTAGGCACAGAAAATATTCTGACCGGCATCTCAGCCTCCCCGCACGGGAGGTAATACACCCGGAAAGGATAGCTGAAGAACCTCCTGCCGTCAGTATGTATTTTCTCTGCTAGCTTCATTACGTGAGGCGGGGTCAGTTGGACGAGATGTAGGACAATGTGTAGCTGGAGCCTGCAGAGCACATGGCCATACGTCCCGATGGAATCGACACGCTGTCGATCTGAAAGCACCGTACGTCCCACTTGGCCGGCGTGCCGAAAGCGGCGTTGTCATAGAGGGTCAGGGCCAGCAGGTTGTCGTAACGGTTGAAGTAGTCCTCGCCTCCGCCCATCGGTGTCCAGGAGTTCTCTCCGGTTCTGGACGACACCGTCAATGCTCCGTCGTTGTGGAACTGTATGCGGTAGTCCGTGAACGTGGCTCCGTCCCTGGTGTTGAACTGCCAGACTCCGGCGAGCGTGTCGACAGCCGCGTAGTCAGCCGGAAGTTTCCGCATCGTTATCTGCGAAAACTCCGGAACGACCTCTACCCCGTCTATCAACAGGCTCTCTATGCCGACAGTCATCAGGGAATCCCGGGAATCCACAAAATAGTACTCCTGCTCAGTGCCCGCATCTCCAGAAAATCCGAAAAGTCCTGAAAAGTTGCCGTCGATAGAGAAATCGCAGCAGTATATCTCATACATAAGGGTATTGTTCCCCCACTGAAAATTAGCATCTTCCTGTGTCAGGACACCCTCCAGCACCACGGTACCGGCACTGTTGAAAGTAGCCACCGTCCAGTCCCTCTCGGGCAGCTCTGCGGCGTCCCGGATGTCTACAAGCCAGGTCCCCTTGACGTTCTCCCTGTTGTACGCGGGATTATCTCCGGAGCATGATGCCGCCAGCCACGCAGCGGACAGCATGACGGGCAGCTTCAGAGCTATGTGCCTGAAGAGCCGCATTATTTCATATTTTCGAGATAGAGCAGCAGGGCTTTTGAGACAGAGGGGGCCTCAGGCGTGGGAGCCTCTACCTCCACTGAATAGCCGTGATCCTTCAGGACCTTGGCCGTCGACGGACCGTAGGTGACGAAGAGCAGGCCGTCCTGCTTGAACTCAGGATAAGCGGCCAGCAGCGACTTCACGTCGGAGGGGCTGTAGAAAACGACCATCTGGTACTTGCCCAGGTCGATCTGGGAGAGGTCGCTGTACACTGTCTTGCTGAACACGGCATTGCCGAATTTCACTCCGGCCTTGGTAAAGGCCTTGATCACCTCAGGCTTGGTACAGTCAGTCGAGGCTATCAGGAAATTCTCCCCCTTATGCTTGGTACCGATGGTGTCGATGACCGACTCGACGGTACCCTTGCCGAAGAAAATCTTGCGCTTACGGTACACTATATGCTTCTGCAGATACAGGGCGATGTTCTCCGTGGTGCAGAAATACTTCATCGTCTCGGGCACAGTCACCCTCATCGCCTCGCAGACTGCGAAAAAGGCATCGATGGAGGACTTGGCGGAGAAAAAGATGGCCGTATAGTCGAGTATCGCCACTTTCTGAGCTCTGAACTCCTTGGCTGTCAAGGGTTCAATCCTGAAAAACGGGAAATAGTCTATGTGGACTCCGTAAGCCGATGTTATCTCAGAGAAAGGAGACTGGGTGTTCCCAGGAGCTGGCTGTGAAACTAGTATATCGCTTATTTTCATCTACTTATAAATATCTTTAATATCTCAAAACTGCCACCAAGGCTGTCGCCGCCGGTATGATTTCGAGCGTGCAAAGATACAAAATAGTCAGTAAAAGCGGTGCCTTGACGGCAAAAAATATTCTTCCCTGCTCTATGAAGTACAGCAGAAGCAGCAGAGCAGAGAGAACTGCACAGACAGGTCCCATAAGAAAAGGATAGAGGTCCGGCAGAAACATTCCGATAATAAAAACTATGGTGTACACTGCCGTCAGCACCATGAAAAAGAGGTAACCGCCGCGCACCAGCACAGCTACGGTCTCCTCCTGTCCTGAGACATAGGATATGCCGCGGAGAATGAGGACACGCACGAGGAAATATCCGGCCAGCACGGCCAGAATCAGGAGATACGGAGCCTCCACCATTCCTGCGCCGTAGAGCAGGTAGGCGGCCACCGGCAGCATAATCACGAATCCGACCGGCAGTCCGTAGCGGACGGCCGGGGAAGTATCGGAGTAAGTACGCTTGAAAGGATGCCTCAGAAAGTCTGCGGCCCAAAGGAGGAAGGCTGTGGTCTGATCGCGGAAGACCAGCACGAAACAGATCAGGAACAGGATGCCCCAGACGAAATACTGGGCACCCTGGATATAGTAAGGAGCATCGGAGACGATGCTGTAATGCTGCACCGTCGAGCCCCTGAAGAGTTCCTGAACCGTCGTGGTCAGGGAATCAGTTGCCGCGCTTTGCCACATATCCCATAGCGGTCAGGAGATTCGTCACCTTGTCCCTGCAGTCACCCTGGATGAGGATCTCCCCGTCCTTGGCGCTGCCGCCCGTGCCGCAGCGGTTCTTGAGCGTGCGCCCCAGCTCAGCGAGATCCGCGTCGCTGCCGACAAAGCCCTTGACCAGGGTCACGGACTTGCCTCCGCGGTTACGGCGGTCGAGATACACGGTCAGTTTCTGCTGCGCGGGAGGCAGTGTCACCGCCTCTCCCGCTTCTTCTGAGGGGATGTTGAAATCGGGATTTGTAGAGTAAACCAGAGGCATAAAGGTAATTTTTTCGCAAATTTAGTATATTTGCGGTTTGTATACACGAAATCGACAACAAATGGAGCAGAAAAAGTTTACCTTCCTAAACCGTATCTTTTCGGTCATAGTACTCCTGACCGCCTCTGTCACATATCTTTTAACCATCGAGCCGACGGCCAGTTTCTGGGACTGCGGAGAGTTCATCGCCTCATCCTACAAGCTGGAGGTGGGACATGCGCCGGGCAACCCGGTATTCCAGCTCATAGCCCGGTTCTTCACCATGTTCGCCTCTCCCGAGCATGCCGCTATGGCAGTCAACATAATGAGCGCGCTCTGCTCCGCATTCACTATATTTTTCCTCTACCTGACCATCGTTCACCTCGGACGCCGGATCATAGAGAAGAACGGGGGCAACGGAGTCCTTTCCCTCGGTGAGGGCATCTCCCTGATAGGTGCAGGCACAATAGGCGCCCTCGCCTACTGCTGGTCAGACACTTTCTGGTTCTCCGCCGTGGAGGGAGAGGTCTACGCGATGTCGTCGCTGTTCACAGCGGCGGTGTTCTGGATGATCCTCAAATGGGAGGAGCAGGCCGACTCCGAATATGCCGACCGCTGGATCGTGGCGATAGCGTTCCTGATGGGACTGTCGATCGGAGTGCACCTGCTCAACCTGCTGACCATCCCGGCAATAGCATTTGTATACTACTATAAGAAGGCTTCCAAGGTGACAACATGGGGAAGCATAGGGGTCCTCCTCGTCTCCGCTGTTATCCTCGCCGTTGTGCTCTGGGGCATCATCCCCTACCTGCCGAAAATCGCCGCAGTATTTGACCTGCTCTTTGTCAATGTATTCCACCTGCCGTTCAACACCGGCGCCGCCTTCTTCGTCATTGTCCTGCTGGTGCTCAGCTTTCTGGCAGTGTACCTCACCTACAAAAAAGGCTCGCACATCTGGAACATCATCACCCTGTGCTTCACGATGATCGTAATCGGCTACTCGGCCTTCGCCATGGTCGTAATCCGCTCGGCCAACAACACCCCCACCAACGAGGGACAGCCCGACAACCCCTATGCCCTCGTCAAGTATCTCGGACGCGAGCAGTACGGCAGTGCTCCACTGCTCTACGGTCACACCTATGCCTCCGTCTATACCGACTACAAGGAATCCACATATCACACCAAGCTGGAGGACCGATATATCAAGGCTCCCAGTCCGATAGATGTCGTCTATCCTTCCGAGAGCAAGATGTTCTTCCCCAGGATGCACAGCAAGGACCCCTCGCATATCCGCTTCTACGAGACATACACCCAGGGCCGCGGCAAGGTTATTCCCGGCTCGGACTACAGAATGCCGACCTTCGGTGACAACATGAAGTTCTTTTTCGACTACCAGTTCAACTGGATGTACATGCGCTACTTCATGTGGAACTTCGCCGGCCGTCAGAACGACCTGCACGGCCAGATGCCCGGAGACCCCGTCAAGGGCAACTGGGAGTGCGGTATCGGATTCATCGACCGCGCCCGCCTCGGAGACCAGTCCGACGGCCCGGACTACATAGTGAACAACAAGGGCAAGAACCACTACTACATGCTCCCGCTGCTGCTCGGCATCATCGGCCTGCTCTACCAGCTGGGCAAGGACAAGCGCAACTGGTGGATCACCTTCCTGCTGTTCTTCCTCACCGGTATAGCCATCATCCTGTACCTCAACCAGACACCCTTCCAGGTCCGCGAACGTGACTACGCCTACGCCGGCTCGTTCTATATGTTCTCCGTATGGATCGGACTGGCGGTGATGGCCGTGTACGACTGGCTGCGCAAGCCGCTTTCCAAAGTACACGTACCCGAGAAAGTGACCGCGGCCGCCGTCAGTGTCCTGCTTCTGGGAGTTCCCGTGCTCATGGCTGCCGAGAACTGGGACGACCACGACCGCAGCAACCGCTACACTGCCCGCGACATGGCCTACAACTACTTCATGTCCACGGATGACCAGGCCATACTGGTAACCCACGGAGACAACGACACATTTCCCCTCTGGTACATCCAGGAGGTAGAAGGCGTGCGCCTGGACGCCAGGGTCATGAACACCTCCCTGCTGGGCATAGACTGGTACATAGACCAGATGCAGTGGAAGCAGTATGACGCCGAGCCCATACATTTCACCACACCGCGTATCAACTATCTCTACGGCACCAACGACTATGTCAACATTATCGACCGCTTCAACCGGCCTATACTGCTCAAGGACGCGATAGCTCTTTTCAACGATCCGCGCGTCAAGGTCAATATCTTCGGCCGCGACGAGAGCTACCTGGCCTCACGGCGGCTGATGGTGCCCGTCAACAAGGAAAATGCTGTCAAATACGGCATTGTAGCTCCTGAAGACGCGGACAAGATGGTGGATACCGTATACCTCAATCTGTCCGAAGGCAAGAACTACCTGGAAAAGACAGAGCTGATGATTCTCGACATGCTCTCAAACTACAACTGGGACCGTCCCATATACTTCATGACGCAGGGAGGCAGTCTCGATATCGGCATCCAGGACTACCTTCAGTTCGACGGCTTCACCTATAAGTTCGTCCCGATAAAGAGCCGCACCACATTTACCGCTGTCGAGCAGCTGGACACTGACGCCATGTACGACCGCATCATGAATGTCTATCGTCTGGACTGCTTCGCGGACGACTTCTTCGTAGACTATCAGAACCTCTCCACCTTCAACGGAGTAGCCGCAATGCGCTTCATGTTCGTGCAGACAGCCTACGCCCTGTTCGAAAAAGGCGATACTGACAAGGCCCTGCAGGTACTCGACCGCATGGAAGAGACATATCCCGACCGGAACTTCCCGTACAACTCATCGGCTGCCGTGCGCTATGTCAACGAGGAGATGGTGCTTAGCGCCATAGAGCTGTATCACAGATGCGGACAGGACGACAAGGCGCTCGCCATGGCCGACCGCTTCCTGGAAGAGACGATGCAGTCCATCCGGCTCTTCGCCCAGCCCTACCGCGGATCGGTGCTCTCGCAGGTAGACCTGCAGCACAACTTCCAGCTCTACCAGTACGGAGTGGAGGTAGTCAGGCTGATTGACAACGACAAGGCCCAGGAATACTCCAAGACCCTTGAGGACTTCCTCAACAGTGCCGTATAGCACACCTTGCCCGCACTCCAGAACCAAACGCCCCACTTAACGGATAATCGTATAAATCCCGCGAAATTTGCAATGTTTTGCAGGAAATTGGATTTTATTAGTGAATTAAATTTTTTAAAACACTAATGACCATGAAAAGAATGTTATTGTCAAGAAGTTTATTTGCAGCGTTCCTGCTGTTGTTCTCCTCTTGGGCTTTATACGGTCAGTCATCATCATCGAAGTCTGTAGATTATACCGGTACCAGCGAGATAGAGGTGAGCGTCGGTCTTCCGGTGCCGCAGTTTTCGACGGCGTTTTCGAGTCTTGTCCGGGGCTACATCAAGATGGCGGATCTGTTCTTCGGGCTTACAGGGGCAGACCTTGATTATCCCGATCCGGTGGAGCGCAGCGGCGGCAGCTCAGTCCGGTTGCCTGCGTTCCGTCTGGAGTACGGCTACAATATCAAGCAGTGGCTGAATGTAGGCGGCGGTGTGTACTACACGCACAATGCGTGGCCTTTGAAATATTCCGGGACAGGGACCCCGGCATGGACAGAGAAAGCCCACACTGTGAGCGTGATGGCCAATGTCCGCTTCTACTGGCTCAACCGTCCCCTGGTGCGCATGTATTCGGGCATAGGCGCGGGAGTCGGGATAGTCACCTCAAATATGGGGGCGTTGACAGCGTCAGAGAGCGTGAACATGGATACATACTGTACCCTTGCGCTGGATGTCCGCCTGGTGGGGCTTACTGTAGGCCGCCGTGTGTACGGCAGGTTTGAGGCCGGAGTCCTCGGCACTGGACTTGTGACGGCCGGTATCGGTTGCCGCTTTTAGTTAATAAATTAAATAACCGAAGAATACGGTGACATCATAGATTACGGATGGGACAGGCCTTCATGACTTTATCGATGCGTCACTCAATGAGCATATTGCAGCCGCGCCGCTCGGAGCCCTGAAGGCGGCCGTCAACGGTGAAAGAGCCGTCTGGCCATACGCGGCCGATGTCTTCGGTCTCGATGAACGAGCAGGAATTACGGTTGGCCAGGTCGATGATGTGGATGATGCCCCTCCCGCCGGGGGCCAGCTCCCTGAAAGGATCGTTGATGTCGCGGATGATGACTTTCATCCACGCTGGGGTGCGGAAAATGCCGTCACCCGATGAATAGGCCTGCGACAGCAGCTCGCACATGCCGTATTCCGAATGTATTGCACTGAGGCCGAAACCGGCGCTCAGGCGGCGGTGCAGCTCCTCACGGGAGAGTTCCTCGCGGCGTCCCTTCATCCCTCCGGTCTCCATAACTGTGAGCCAGGAGTCATTCGGACCTTCCATCATGTATTTCTCCGTAAAATCCAGCAAGGCGAAAGCCACTCCCAGCAGCAGGGTCTTCCGGCCCATCCCCCGCAGTTCCGCGAGGGTGCTGTAGAGGCGGTCGTGGTCGTAGAGATAGTATCCGCTCTCCGGGCGGCCGCTCTCCCGTATCAGACGGTCCGCCATATAGACCAGGGAAGAGCCCTCGCGCTCCAGATAAGCGGGCAGCAGGGCGAGGATGACATAATCCTCCGGAGCCCCGTAAAAATGCCGGAAACCCTCTAAAAAGCTCCTTTCGTATAGGCTCAGGTCTGTCACACAATGCCGCGATGGTGTCAGACCGGTGGTGGAGCTGCTGTAAAAAATCTTCTGCGGGGCCACGGGCTGCGGCTCCGCAGAAGATATGATGTCGTACTGCTTGAAGAAACGGATGGGCAGGAAGGGAATATCGGCGATGTCCCGTACTCTGTCAGGAGCGGCCTCCAGCAGGCCGGCATACTGACGGTACTGAGGGCAGAGGGCATACTGACGGCGGAATGTTTCCAAGGCGCAGGCAGTGAAAGCCTCCGGAGTGTCAATCCCGAAAATACGCTCTTCCGTGTCTCCCATTTCCTCTCACTTTTCAGAATTATCTGTCAGCCCTTTCGAGCTCGATGGTGAAGTGCCTCATGATGGGCAGCTCCTTGACGATCTTGTAACCGCGGGTGATGGACTCGCGGCGGTCGTAGACGTTCTTGGCTGCGGCTGCGATGTAGTCCATGTGATTGTTGGTATATACCCTGCGGGGGATGGCCAGACGGAGCAGCTCGAGGGCGGGATAACGGTTCTCGCGGGTAACGGGGTCGCGGTCAGCGAGCAGCGAGCCGATTTCCACACCACGGATACCGGCCTCGAGGTAGAGCTCGATACCGAGGGTCTGGGCTATGAACTCCTCCTTGGGAAGGTGAGTCAGGATCTTCTTGGCATCGAGGAAGATGGCGTGTCCGCCGGCAGGTCTCTGGTAGGGCACTCCGTACTCGTCCAGTTTCTTGCCGAGGTAGGCCACCTGGTTGATGCGGGTCTCCAGATACTCGAACTCGGTACCCTCGAGCAGACCCTGAGCCAGCGCGTTCATGTCGCGGCCGGCCATACCGCCGTAGGTCAGGAAGCCCTCGTTCATGATGGTGAACATCTGTGCCTTGCGCATATCAGCCTCGTCACGGAAGGCCACGAAACCGCCGATGTTGACGATGGCGTCCTTCTTGGCCGACATGGTCATATAGTCTGCGCCCTCATACATCTCATGTACGATCTCGCGGATGGACTTGTTCTCATAGCCCTTCTCGCGGGTCTTGATGAAGTAGGCGTTCTCGGCAAAGCGTGCGGAGTCCATGAGCAGCTTCACGCCGTATTTCTTACACAGAGCGGATACGCCCTTGATGTTCTCCATGGATACGGGCTGTCCGCCGGCTGTGTTGTTGGTGACGGTCAGCACTACGCACGGTATCTTCTCGCGGGGAGTGGTCCTGAGCACTTCCTCGAGCCTTTCCAGGTCCATGTTGCCCTTGAAGGGAATCTCCAGCTCAGTGTTGGAGGCCTCCTTGATGGTGCAGTCCAGCGCTATGGCCTTGCGGTACTCGATATGACCCTTGGTGGTGTCGAAATGGGAGTTGCCGGGAAGGATGTCGCCCTCCTTCACGATGCTGGAGAACAGCACGTTCTCAGCGGCTCGGCCCTGGTGCGAAGGCAGCACGTAGGGAAGTCCTGTCAGCATCTCGATAGTGTCTTTCAGTCTGTAGAACGAGCGGGCTCCGGCGTAGCTCTCGTCGCCCTCCATGATGGCAGCCCACTGCTTGTCGCTCATGGCTCCGGTACCGGAGTCGGTCAGCAGGTCGATGAACACGTAGTCGCTCTTCAGGAGGAAGAGGTTGTACTTGGCCTCTTTAATCCATTTCTCGCGCTCCTCGCGGGTACTTTTACGGATGGTCTCCACCATCTTGATTCTGTAAGATTCTGCAAAAGGAAGTTCCATGATGATATCAGATTTTAAAAATTATCCCCAAATTTAAGCATAATTGTAATAGAACCTCTCAAATTTCTGCAAAAAAATAAAGCCGGGGCGGTCACACGCGGACCGTCCCGGCTTGTATGTCATCCTGCCGTGGCTGCTATTTGCCGGCAGCTTTCAGTTTCTTGGCTTCCTTGCGTGTCTTGCGCAGGTACAGGTCGTACATGATAGGAGTACCTACGAATACGGACGAGTATGTACCCACGAAGATACCTACGAGCAGAGCCACTGCGAATCCCCTGATCACCTCACCTCCAAAGATGGCGATGGCGAGCATCACGATGAAGGTGGTACCGGATGTGTTGACGGTACGGGCCAGGGTGCTGTTGATGGCGTCATTGATATTCTGGTAGAGCTCGCGCTTGGGATACAGGCGGCGGTACTCACGGATCCTGTCGAAGATGATCACGCTGTCGTTGATGGAGTAACCGATGATGGTCAGCACGGCGGCGATGAAGGTCTGGTCTACATCCAGGGTAAACGGCAGGATACCGGAGAACAGGGAGAAGAAGCCGACTGTCACGATGGCGTCGTGGGCTGTGGAGACTACTCCTCCGAGACCCCATGTCCAGCCCTTGAAGCGGACGGCGATGTAGGCGAAGATCGCGAACAGGGCGATGGCTACGGCTATCAGGGAGTCGCGCTTCATATCGTTTGCGATGGTAGGACCTACCTTGTCGGACTGGATGATACCGTTAGGATTCTCGAGGGTGGAGATGAACTCATCGTAGGTGATGGGGTTGGCGAAGAAGCCCTTCAGAGCCTCATACAGCTTGGTGTCCACGATCTTGTCGGTCTCGGTGCTCTGGTCCTCGATCATATAGGTAGTGGTGATCTTCATCTGGCTGGGACCGCCGAACTGCTTGACCTCGACGCCCTCCTGGAACTCATCCAGAACGGCCTCCCTGATGTCCTCTGCGGTCACATCCTGGTCGAAACGTACCACGTAGGTACGGCCTCCGGTGAAGTCCACACCGTAGGAGAAGCCCTTGAAGATGATGGAGGCGAAGCAGATTACCATGAGGACAGTGGAGAAGATGTAGGCGTACTTACGTATCTTGACGAAGTCGATATGGGTGTTCTGCAGGAAGTTCTTGGTGAAGTGGGTGTAGAACGAGATGTTCTTTCCGCGTGCCAGACGGGCCTCGAAGATCAGTCTGGAGATGAAGATCGAGGTCAGCATCGAGGTAATCAGACCGATAACCAGTGTGGTGGCGAAGCCCTGTACAGGACCGGAACCGAAGAAGAAGAGTACCAGACCGGTGATGATGGTGGTGAGGTTACCGTCGATAATCGCTGAGTAAGCGTGCTTGTAACCGTCTGAGATAGCCAGACGGAGGGCCTTGCCGGCGCGGATCTCCTCCTTGACGCGCTCGTAGATAATCACGTTGGCGTCCACAGCCATACCGAGGGTCAGCACCAGACCGGCGATACCGGGGAGGGTGAGGACGGCTCCGAAGGATGCGAGGGCACCGAAGAGGAAGAGCACGTTGCACAGCAGGGCGGCATCGGCTGCGACACCGGCACCTTTGTAGAAGAAGAGCATGTAGAGCAGCACCAGAACGAAGGCGATCACGAAGGAAATCATACCTGCCTGGATGGAAGCGCTACCGAGGGAAGGACCTACCACCTGCTCCTGAACGATGGTGGCGGGGGCGGGAAGCTTACCGGAGTTGAGCACGTTGGCAAGGTCGGTGGCCTCCTCGATGGTGAAGTTGCCCTCGATGACCGAGCGTCCGCCGGTAATCTCGGCATTCACGCGGGGGAATGAATATACCATGCCGTCGAGTACGATGGCGATGCACTTGCCTATGTTGTCAGCGGTCAGACGGGCCCATGTCTGGGCGCCCTCTGAATTCATGGCCATGTCAACCTGAGGCTGTCCGCCCATGTTGCTGTAGGATACGCGGGCATCGGATACTACGCCTCCGTCGAGAGGAGCCTTGCCGTCACGTGTATTGACCTTGATGGCAATCAGCTCGTAATAGTTGCCTCCGGCATACTGTGCGGAAGCCTTCACGGTCCACATCGGAACGAGGTCCGAGGGAAGGGCTGCCTTCACCTGAGGAAGACGGAGCCATGTGTTGATCTTGGCTGTATCCCTGTAGTGGGCGACTCCGATTACGGGACCGGGCATCAGCTGACCGTTGTACATCGAGGGGTTGAGAGCGTAGAAGAAAGGATTGTTCTTGGCGTAGTTGAGCTCGTCGGTGGAGAGAGAGTCTTCCTGCTGCTCCAGCTCGGCCACGAGATCATCGGATGCAGTACCCTCCTGTGCTGCAGGAGCCGCCTGCTCTGCCGCAGAGGAGACTGTATCGGCGGAGACACCATCCTTGGCTGCCTCATAGTCCTTTACTATATTGTTCACTTCCTGAAGATAGCGGAACACCTCAGGATTCTCGTAGGTAGTCCAGAACTCGAGGGATGCGGTTCCCTGAAGGAGGTTGCGCACACGCTCAGGCTCCTTGACGCCGGGAAGCTCGACGAGGATACGGCTGGACTGTCCCAGTCTCTGAATATTGGGAGATGTCACACCGAAACGGTCGATACGGTTGCGCAGCACGTTGAAGGAGTTGGCTACAGCACTCTCGGCCTGCTCGCGGATCACTGCTATCACCTCGTCATTGGTGCTCTGAGCATTGATCCTGTCCCTGAGGTCGATGGTTCCGAATATCTGGGAGAGCCTCTGGTCAGGAGCCACCTCATTCCAAGCCTCGTAGAAGAGGGTAATGAAATCGGTGTTGCCTCCGGTGGCTGTCTCTCTCTCCTTGGCCAGTGCGAGAGCCTGGTTGAACTGGGGAGACTCGTTGTAGTTGGACAACGCTCTCACCAGGTCGCTCAGCTGCACCTCCAGCATGACGTTCATACCGCCCTTGAGGTCCAGACCGAGGTTGATCTCCTTCTCCTGCACTTCCTTGAAAGTGTAGCCCAGGTAGACCTTCTCGGCGCTCACCGAGTCGAGATAGAACCTGTTTTTCTCTTTTCTAATAGAATCCAGATAATAAGCCTTATCCAGATCAGACACCTCCGCGAAGGAGGGTTTCTGCTGCTCCGCTGCCACAGCCTCCTCCGCATACTTGTCCGCCTTGTTCTTGATGACGGAGGACACTCCTGTGAAGGAAAGCTGGTAAATGCAGGCCAGAGCGATCAAAACCGCCAAAAAAGTAATGGCTCCTTTACTTTGCATATCAAATTCCTTTTTAAAATTTGCGTAAAAATTGAGGGTACAAAAGTACTATTTTTTTCTTATTTGTAAAGTATTTAGTAATTTTGTTGACTATAATATTCAAATATGACCGTCCTGAACCGACTTCTGACCTTCCTGGCCGCCCTGTTTCTGACCTCCGTTCCCGCTGCCGTCATGGCGCAGGAAAACGGAGAAAGCGCGGAGGACTATCTGCGCAGGGCAGGAGTATTCCACAGCAACTATGAATTTGCAAAAGCCGAGGAATACTACAAAAAGGCTTATGGACTCATGACCGACTCACTGGAAAAGCTGTCCGTCATGGACAGGATTCTCCAGTGCCGCAACGGAGAAAACCTCCTGCAGTATATCGCACGTCCCGCCTCCGTCACCTCACAGGCATTCCGCACCAAGGACTTCTACCTCTATCTCAGGGACCTCGAGGACCGCTCATGGATTCCAGTCCCCAATCCTTTCGTCCGGCCTGCCGGGGGCAATGTACATCCATACTACACCGCGATGTATTTCCCTCAGGGAGAGCAGAGCGTCATCTACTCCGCCCCCGATGCCGAGGGAGCATGGAACATCTACACCTCCACACGGAAGGACAGCACATGGTCCGCCCCTGAACTGCTGAGCCCCGGCATCACCTCCGGGCACAATGAAATATTTCCCATCCTGAGCCGCGACGGGCAGACCCTCTATTTCGCCTCTGACGGACTTCCCGGAATGGGAGGATACGACCTCTTCAAGAGCACCATGGACCCGCAGACAGGAGAATGGGGCGCGCCGGAAAACCTCGGATTCCCCTACTCGTCAACCGGGAACGACATCCTGTACCTGGACAGCCGGGACGGAAAATATTCCATCATTGTATCTGACCGCGAGACGGCCGGAACCGACTCCGTAAAGATTTATGTCACAGAATACATCGCCACTCCTGTCAGAACGCCTCTCGGGGAAGACGAGTCCCCTCTGGCCGTCGCTTCCTTTATAAATGAAAGCACCGTATCCCAGACCCGGAATCCTGAATCTTCCTCCTCTACCGCCACTGCCGCGGATGCCCGCATGACAGACTACTCCAGACTCATGCACAGACTGCGCAGGCTCCAGAACGAGCACAGAAACAAACTGACAACGATAGAGGAGAACCGCACCCTGTACGGGCAGGCGACCGGAAGTGACCGGGAATCCCTGGCCGGAATCATCAGGGACGTGGAGGCCGAGGCCATGCAGATCCGAAGGCAGATTGACAGCCTCTCCGCGCAGGTCAGACAGATCGAGATGCGTTTCCTGTCCGAAGGCATTATACCTACTGTATTGGAAGAAAGCCAGGCAGGGAAGGAAACACACGATACTGACAATGACGAATACATCTTCAGCCGCCACACCATGGGCGAGATACCTTATATTATATTGGAAACTCCTGAACCTGAGTTCGACTATACTTTCAGGATACTGGGAAGGGACGAGGGACAGTTCGTAGAGGACACATCCCTGCCTGAAGGTATCGTCTACCAGATTCAGTTCTCGGTCCTCACATCACACGCCAAAGTACGTGATATCAGAGGCATGAGTCCAGTGTTCGTCACCCGGATGAAATCAGGTAAATATCTCCACGCCGTAGGCCTCTTCAGGACATACAGGGAGGCGGCGGCCTGTCTTGAAAGAGTCCGCAGCAACGGCTTCCCCGAGGCGTTCATCATCGCCTACAACAACGGCAGCAGTGTCTCCGTCAAGAACGCCAGGGCTATGGAAAGCGGCGGCGGCCGGACATCCTCAGGCAAGTCCGGAGAGACGGCCTACCAGCTCCGGTTCGACGGTTACGGCACCAGCCTGCCGGCCTCAGTAATTACGGCTGTAAGGGAGGCCTGCTCCAAGGACATAACCAAATCCGGCTCTGGCGAGGAAACAGTCTTCGCCGTGGGGCCGTTCGAGAGCATGGACGAGGCCGAGGAGGTGCTCAGAATTCTGGAGGACCTTGATATTGAAAACGTAAAAATTGAAACCATCAACATATAGCAATTCTGCAAAATGGCACTCATCATATCCCTGTCAATCCTTGGACTGCTGCTAATAATCGCCGAGATAGTACTGATTCCTGGCATTTTTGTCGCCGGCACCCTGGGACTTGCGTCCATGGCCGGCGCCTGCTGGCTTGCATTCGACAACTTCGGCCCTGAAGCAGGCTACATCACGATAGCGGCTGACGCCCTGCTCACCGTAGTCTGCACCGTGCTGACTCTAAGGTCCAAAACATGGAAAAAACTCTCACTGCATACTGAGATAGACAGCCGGGCGGACACTAATCCTGAGGACAAGGGCATCACAGTAGGCATGCACGGCACGACCATCACCCGTCTGGCTCCCATGGGCAAAGTACTTTTTGACGGCACAGCCGTCGAATGCTCAGCCCGAAACGGAATCATTGACCCGGGGCAGGAGGTTGAGGTGATTCTCATAGATGACAATAAAATATTTGTAAAACCCTTATAACTCTTTTTCTATTATGATCTCTTCTGTAGGAATCGTCATTATCTGGATAGCCGTGGCCATTGTGGCCTTGATCGTCCTCCTATGGTTCTTCCCTGTTACCCTGTGGTTCCAGGCCCTTATCTCGGGAGTGCGCATCTCGCTCATCCAGCTGGTGCTGATGAGGTGGAGAAAAGTTCCGCCCAGCACTATCGTCATGGCTATGGTGACAGGAACCAAGGCCGGCCTGAAACTGGACGCCAACGCACTTGAGGCCCACTACCTGGCTAAGGGCAACGTACCCAATGTGGTCAATGCCCTGATCTCCGCGGACAAGGCCAATATCAACCTCGACTTCAAGATGGCGGCTGCCATCGACCTCGCCGGACGCGATGTGTTCGAGGCCGTGCAGATGTCCGTAAATCCCAAAGTTATCAACACTCCGCCCGTGACGGCTGTCGCCAAGGACGGTATCCAGATGATAGCCAAGGCCAGGGTTACTGTCCGGGCCAATATCAAGCAGCTCGTCGGCGGTGCCGGTGAGGAGACTGTTCTCGCCCGTGTAGGTGAGGGCATCGTATCCAGTATCGGTGCGTCGGAGTCGCACAAGGATGTGCTGGAGCATCCCGACTCAATCTCCAAGGTGGTGCTGGCCAAGGGTCTCGATGCGGGTACGGCTTTCGAGATTCTTTCGATCGATATCGCCGATATCGACATAGGCAAGAATATCGGTGCGGTGCTGCAGATCGACCAGGCCAATGCCGACAAGAATATCGCCCAGGCCCGCGCCGAGGAGCGCCGTGCGATGGCCGTGGCTCTTGAACAGGAGATGAAGGCAAAGGCTCAGGAGGCCAGGGCCCAGGTTATCGAGGCCGAGAGAGAGATTCCTCTGGCTATGGCAGATGCCTTCCGTTCCGGCAATCTCGGTATCATGGATTACTACCGTATCAAGAATATCCAGGCCGACACTGACATGCGCGAGAATATCGCCAAGGAAAGCGTATAAAAAGTACGCACATAACACATAAAAATTCCCGGCCGTCTTAATGACGTGTCCGGGAATTTCTGTTATGCTATGAGAGGTTTGATTAGAGAATCGTTCCGTCGGAAGTGACCCGCACGTTTATCTCGCGGTCGCCGCGGCCTTCCAGCTCGATGAGGTAGTACTCGCTTTGGGGGGTCTGGATGTACTCGGCATCATCGATACGGTAATCCGGGTATTCCTTTGACAGGGCGCTTGTCACTGCCTCGGGCAGCTCGCTGATGCGGACATCCCACTGAGACCATACCCATTCTCCCGCACCGTTGAAATAGACATCCTTCTCCTTGCCGTCATGCCATATCTCAACCTCGAGGTAACCGTCATCCCAGTCCTGCTCGATAATGCGGGCTCCCGGATATTTGTCCGCTATGAATTCCTCAATGCTGCCTTCTACCATACCGCCGTTTCCGCCTCCGGGATTATCCCCATTGCCCCTGACAGGTGCCACTGTGCCGTCGGCATACACATCCACCTTGATATCATCATCATGAAACTCCAGATCGAAACGGTAGAACTCGCCTTCAGGCGTCTCATAGAAATCCACATCGTCAATCCAGTAATCCCCATACTCAGATGCCTCAAGATAGCCCATGATGTCATCGGGAACCTGCCCGGGACGCATCTCGGTACGGGTAAACATCCAGTTCTGAGAATAGTCGAAGAAAAGCTCACGGCATACTTTGACCCCATTCTCATCAGTATCTATTATCTCTACCTCCGTCATACCGTCCTCGATGTCAATATCCACGATACGGGCCCCGGGATAATTGGAGGCAATGAACTCCTCAATGCTGCCGGAAGGAGTGTCGGGAATATAATCCCAGTAGTCATAGTCTTCCTCGGCGTCAATTACCGTCTTGACCAGCACTCCGTCCTCGGAGAAATACAGATCCACTTCCTGATAGATACCGTCCACAGTATAGCCTTCGACTTCTATGATATAGATAATCTCGACCCCGCCTCTGCGCAGCATATCTATATCGTCGATGCGCCAGTCAGCGTACTCCGTTGCATCGAAAGCCGCCCATACCGCATCAGGTACCATTCCCTGAGGAATATCGGTCTCGGTCATCTGCCACTGATAGCTTGCATCGAACCATGCGGAATATCCGATGAGCTGACCGTCATCCGAACGGAGTTCAGGGCCTGAACCGGCGGGAGCCTTAAAATCCGCTACAAAATAACTGTTTTTCTGTGACCACTTTACATCCTGCGCCTCGGGATAAAGGTCGAACAGCGCAGCCTGAAGCTCCGGTGTGGCTTCAATGTTCTGGAGGTTCTCCGGCCTCTGCTTATTGCAGGAGGCTGCCAGAAGCATAAGGGACAAAATGCACCCTGATACAATAAGTTTCAAATTCGTCTTCATGAAAGTAACGGTTCTAGTCATCCATGTCGATAAGGTTGTAGTAGAGGTCGAAGGTCAGCTCCAGGCCGTTGGTGAGCTCGACCTCGATGTCACGGCGGTCACGGTCGATGGCGTGGATCTTTACCCCGGGGAAATTGCTGTTGACGTAGGTCGCTATCTGCTCGGGAACTATCCCCTCGGGAAGCACGGAGTACTTGCAGTCTATCTCCTTCCACTTTCCGTCCTTGTAGAACTCGATCTTGATGGAATTGGTGAACATGACCTCGTAGCGTACCTCCATAAAGTCACGCTCTTCCTTGGCAAAGGAGACTTTCTCATTGGCAAAATAAGTGTTGATGAATTCCTGAGCGGCTGCAGGAAGCTGGTTGAACTGAATCGGGCGGTCGTGGTCGGCGCGGGCTGAGGTTACGGAGAGGAGCAGCATGGCGGCTGCGAGGATCATAATTTTTTTCATATTCTTTACTTTTTTTAAAATTAATACTGTTTCTTTTGTTTTACGGTGCAAAGATTATCCCCGATTCTGAAATGAATTTAAAATTATCTCCATTTTACAGAAAAAACGTGCATTTTCTCCTCAAATCTGTATTTCACCTCCAGATCATAGTACCTCTGCACCGCTCCGACTATAGCCAGACCCAGGCCCAGGGAGCCCTCGCGGCCTCCGCTCTTGTAGAACCGGTCGAAGATGTGGTCCGCGTCGAGCGGTGTGTCTCCGGTATTGGCTATCTCCAGGGTCCTCCCTTTAATACTGATGCTGATCCGCCCGTGTGCGGGCGTATATATAAAGGCGTTCTTGAGCAGATTGCCGGTCAGGGTCCGGGCCAGAGATTCATTCATCCTCACCATCAGGCTGTCGGGACGGGGGAAATCGACCTCTATCTCCTTGTCTTCGTATATCTCTGAGAAAACCTCCACGCTCTCCTGCACGAGGGCGGGGATGAAGACATCGGTGCTTTCGGGGAACTGGCCGTTGTCTATCTTGGTCAGCAGGAGGAGAGTCTTGTTGAGACGAACCACCCCGCTCAGAGTACGCTGGATACCCAGCAGCTCGCCTATCTGCCTCTCGTCCAGCTCAGTGTTGTCCAGCAGCCACTCGATACGGTTGCCCATGACCGCCAGAGGGGTCTGGAGCTCGTGCGAGGCGTTGCCGATGAACTCCTTCTGAGCCTCGAAGGCCTCCTCATAGCGGTTGAGGGCCTTCTCCGCGGCTACGTTGAGTCTCTTGAACTCAGTAATGCCGGTCGGGTTGTCCAGCGGAGGATTCTTGCCGCCGACCTTCAGGCGGTCCATCCAGTCCAGCAGGCGGTAAAGCGGACGCATGTTGCGGTAAAATACCAGGATAGTCACTGTCATGACCGTCAGCAGGAGGGTGAAATAAAGGATTACCACCCAGACAAGAGTGCCGTGCATCAGCTCTTCCTTATCGATGGTGGGAGTATAGGCTTTCAGCAGAAAATACTGGTCGTCATCGGTCTGAAATACCGTGGTAAGGACCCTGGCCGGCTCATGCCCGATCGAGGGAAAATACTCATCGTTGAAATAATAGCGGATGGAGGGGTGGTCATGGGCAAACTGCGCTCCGATGGGGATGATGTCATACAGGATATTTGCCCCCTCGTTGGAGGGAAGCTCACGGCCGGAGAGCATACGGGCGATGACCTTCTCGGTGAACTCGTCCAGGGCATCGTCGGTCTCGTCATTAACCTCGTCCAATGTTTTGAAATAGAAAAATCCGGCCCAGACAGCAATCAGAGGGAGGAGCACCAGCGCCAGGCGCATGGCTATGCGGTACATCAGCTTCATGACTCGTGCTGCTGCTGCTGCGCTCCTGACCGGGGCACAAGTTTATATCCGAAGCCGTACACGGCCTTGATTTCAATGTCAGCTCGTGCCGCCTGGAGCTTACGGCGCAGGTTCTTCATCTGCGCGTAGACGAAATGGTAGTCGTCAGCCTGGTCAGCGTGGTCGCCCCACACGGCCTCGGCAAGGATTGACTTATCCACCAGATGGTTGGGCCGCTGCATGAAATAGAGCAGTATATCGAACTCTTTTTTAAGTAGTTCCACCTGAGTACCGGCAACCTCCACATAACCGTTCTCGGGCTGGATGGTGACATTGCCGTACTCGATGGTGAGATTGCCGCCGGTCCGTCCCCTGCGGAGCACGCTGCGGATGCGTGCCTTGAGCTCGGCCATGTGGAAGGGCTTGGGCAGGTAGTCGTCAGCCCCGTGCTCCAGGCCGTAGACCTTGTCGTCCAGGGAGTCCTTGGCGGAGATGATGATGACGTTCTCCCGTTTCTGCATGTGCTTGATGTGGTCCAGCAGCTGGAGGCCGCTGCCGCCCGGGAGCATGATGTCCAGCAGGATGCAGTCATAACTGTAGCCTGAGACCTTGGCGTCCGCCTCATCGAAGGTAGATGCCGTCTCGACCACATAACCCTCCTCCGTCAGGGCCCTCTGCATCAGCTCCCTGAGCGAGGAGTCATCCTCAACAATAAGCAGTTTCATACGTATGTCTTTTCAGATTGAGATACAAATTTATGGAGTAATTCTGAAAAGAATCTGAATTTATCCGGAAAATAAGCCTATATTTGCACCTCACAATCAATCGGGGTGTGGCGCAGTTGGCTAGCGCACCTGCTTTGGGAGCAGGGGGTCGAAGGTTCGAGTCCTTTTACCCCGACTACAGGGCCAGAGAGCCGAAGGTCTTCATGAACTGAACCCTCTCGTACATGGCGGGGTCAGGGATGGTGGAGTAGCTCAGACGGCCGCGGATCTGGGAGAGGCTTTCCACATTGTTCTTCTCGAGGAAAGCAGCTATCTTCTCGTTGAATTCCTTTATGACGGCGGGACCGTGCTTGTAGATAACCGAGCATACCTGAACGGTATCAGCGCCGGCGAGAATCATCTTTAGGGCGCTCTCTGCACTATGAACACCTGTTGTGGTGGCAATATCTACATTCTTCACTGCAGAGGCAAGAATGGCGGTCCAGCGCAGGATTTCTGCGTATTCGCCCTCGTGGGAAAGGGGTGCGGCCGGCACGAGGCAGAACTTTTCCAGGTCGATGTCAGGGGTGAAGAAACGGTTGAATATCACTACTCCCTTGGCTCCGGCAGTAGCTATGCGGTCTACGAAATTGACTATGCTGGAAAAATGGGGGCCTATCTTTACGGCTACGGGTATCCTAAGTTCCGAAGCTATCGAGCGGACCACGCTGACATAGCCGTCCTCGATGGAGGCGGGAGATGTCCTGGGATCCAGAGCCAGGTCGTACAGGTTGATCTCCAGTGCATCGGCTCCTGCAGCCTCGATCTGACGGGCATACTCCACCCACTCACCGGGACTGTAGCAATTGATGCTGGCGATGACCGGTATTGATACGGCCTGCTTGAGGGCACGGACTTTCTCTGTATACTGGGCTATGGAGTTGGAACGGATGTAGGCATGGAGATAATCGTCCATCTCCGGCCATGAGTGTCCGGCGGAGGCCATGAACTCCACCTCGCCGCGGATCTGCTCCTCAAAGAGGGACTTCATGACCACGGCTCCGGCACCGCAGCTTTCCATTTCCTTAACTTTGTCGACATCGGCTGTCAGCGAACAGCTGCTGACCACTATGGGACTCTTGAGGTCCAGACCGAGATACTTCACGTCTGTTGTTGCCATGGCTGTAGTTTTTATTTATCCTATCCTATTTTATTCAGTTTTTTCATGACTGTCCTGAAATCCGTCCTCTCGCGGATAATCCTTCCTACTTCCGCTACGGGGATGCGTTCCTGGGACATGGTATCGCGGTCGCGGATGGTCACGCAGTTATCCTCCTTGGTCTGATGGTCCACGGTGATGCAGAACGGGGTGCCTATGGCGTCCTGACGGCGGTAGCGCTTGCCGATGCTGTCCTTCTCGTCATACTGGCAGTTGAAGTCAAACTTCAGGTCGTCGATGATATCGCGGGCAATCTCAGGCAGCCCGTCCTTCTTGACCAGAGGCAGTACTGCAAGTTTCACGGGAGCCAGCACTGGAGGGATGCGGAGCACTACCCTCTCCTCTCCATTGTCCAGCTTCTCCTCGCAGTATGAAGCGGAGAGCACGGCCAGGAACATCCTGTCCAGTCCGATCGAGGTCTCCACGACGTACGGGGTGTAGCTTTCGCCCGTCTCGGGATCGAAGTACTGGATCTTGCGGCCGGAGAATTTCTGATGGTTGCCCAGGTCGAAGTCGGTACGCGAGTGGATGCCTTCGAGCTCCTTGAATCCGAAGGGGAACTCAAACTCGATGTCCGTGGCGGCGTTGGCATAGTGGGCCAGCTTCTCGTGGTCGTGGAAGCGGTACTTCTCATCGCCCAGGCCGAGGGCCTTGTGCCACTGCAGGCGGGCTTCCTTCCACTTGGCGAACCACTCGAGCTCAGAGCCGGGACGCACGAAGAACTGCATCTCCATCTGCTCGAACTCCCTCATGCGGAAGATGAACTGACGGGCCACTATCTCGTTGCGGAAGGCCTTGCCTATCTGGGCGATGCCGAAAGGAATCTTCATTCGGCCGGTCTTCTGGACATTCAGGAAGTTGACAAATATGCCCTGGGCAGTCTCTGGACGGAGGTAGATGATGCCGTCCTCTCCGGAGATGTTGCCCAGCTGGGTGGAGAACATCAGGTTGAACTGACGCACTTCTGTCCAGTTCTTGGTACCGGAGATGGGGCAGACGATGCCGCAGTCGATGATGATGTCGCGCAGACCCTGAAGGTCGTTGGCGTTGAGGGCGGCCGTCATGCGGGAGCGCACCTCGTCCATTTTCTGCTGATTGCGCAGGACGTTGGGATTGGTGGCGCGGAACTGAGCCTCGTCGAAGCTCTCGCCGAACTTGCGGCGGCCCTTCTCCACATCCTTCGCAATCTTCTCCTCGAGCTTGGCGATATAGTCCTCGATGAGCACATCGGCGCGGTAGCGCTTCTTGGAGTCCTTGTTGTCGATCAGAGGGTCGTTGAAGGCTCCCACATGACCGGACGCCTGCCAGATCTTAGGGTGCATGAAGATAGCGGAGTCGATACCGACTATATTCTCGTTGAGGCGCACCATGGCGTCCCACCAGTATTTCTTGATATTGTTCTTGAGCTCCACGCCCATCTGTCCGTAATCATAGACAGCGCTGAGTCCGTCGTAAATCTCACTTGAAGGGAAAACAAAGCCATACTCCTTGGCATGGGCGGTAAGTTGCTTGAATACTTCTTCCTGTGTCATGTGTTTGTTGGAATTAATCACGCAAAAATAAGAATAATTTCATACTTTTGCCCGAAGAAAATCTACAATAACACAAATATGAGACTAAAAAGAATCCTAACAGCTGTAGCGATAAGCCTTATCGCGCTATGTGCCAACGCACAAGGAGTAATCTCTACAAACGCTGAGGCATCTGTCCTGCCCGACGGGAACGTCGAGCTGGTCTTCACGATGAACCTGGCTCCCGACTGGTATGTATACAGCACCGTACCCGTGAGCGGAGGCCCCATGGCTACGACATTCACCCCTGACGAGAGCACCGCATTCACCCTCTCGGGCAGTCTTGAGGACGTAGCTGAGGCCCATGTCAAGCTGGACGAGGGCTTCGGCATCGAGGTCAAGTACTTCGAGGGCACCGTACGTTTCAGGCAAGTTATCGTCCCCGCCTCGCAGGAGCCCTTCACCGTCAAGGGATACCTCGAGTACCAGACCTGCAACGGAGCCGAGTGCATCCTCAACGAGACTGAAGTGTCGGTGGACGTGGACCCGACAGCAACCCCCGGCGAGGCATCGGTCAGTCCCGCAGAGGATGACGCAGCCGCCTTCTCCGGCCAGGGCTTCTGGAGCTTCCTGCTCATAGCCTTCCTCGCCGGACTCGCCGGGGTCATCACCCCCTGCGTCTTCCCCATGATACCCATGACCGTGGGCTTCCTCATCGGAGGAGGCAGCACCAGGAGGGCCGGCGTCCTCAAGGGCGTCATCTTCGGCCTCTCCATCATGGTCATCTACACCCTCCTCGGACTCGTCGTGGCCCTCTTCCAGAGCACCGCGGCCACCGACGCCATCGGCACACACTGGATACCCAACCTCATCTTCGCCCTCCTCTTCCTCGTCTTCGCCGTGTCGTTCCTCGGCGCGTTCGAGATAACCCTGCCCTCGGGCCTGGCCAACAAGGCCGACCGCGAGGCGGATAAGGGCGGATACATCGCGGCCTTCTTCGTGGCACTCGCCATGACCATCGTCTCCTTCTCCTGCACCGGTCCCTTCGTGGGCTCCATCCTCGCCGCCGCCGTCCTCGACGGGGTGGCCCTCAGGCCCATCGTCGGCATGGCCGTCTTCGGACTGGGATTCTCACTGCTCTTCGTCGTCCTTTCCTTCTTCCCCGGAGTGATGAAGAAGCTGCCCAAGTCCGGCGGCTGGCTCAACATGGTCAAGGTCGTGTTCGCCTACATCATGCTCGCCTTTGCCATGAAGTTCCTCTACAACATCGACGCGTACTTCGGATGGGGCGTCATCACCCGCCTGGGCTTCATCGCCACGTGGGCAGTCCTCGCCCTGCTCCTGGGCCTGTACTTCCTCGGGGTGTTCCGCACCAGCCACGACACTCCCACCGACGGCATCGGATGGGGCAGGCACATCGCGGCCATCATCTGCATCACCTTCGCCTTCTACCTCATCCCCGGCCTCTTCGGCGCCCCGCTGCAGAGCATCTCGGGCCTCATCCCGCCGATGGACGGCTCGACGCTGACGCTCTCTTCCGGCGGCACCGCGCAGGCAGCATCCGGGGACAATGCGGCTGCTTCAGGATACTCGACCCTGAAGAACTACACGAACTTAGACGAGGCCCTGGCCGAAAGCAAGGCCACCGGCAAGCCCGTCTTCGTGGTGTTCAAATCCCACACGTGCAGCGTGTGCAAGCAGATGGAGGCCACCGTCCTCTCGTCGGCTGCCGTCATGGACAGGCTGTCGGATGACTTCGTCATCGCCCACCTCTACGTGGACGACAAGACGGAGGACGCGGAGTTCCGCACCCTGGGCCGCCGCTACCGCGACCTGGAGATGAAGCAGTTCGCCTCGGCATCGCAGCCGCTCTACGCGGTGGTGGACGCTGAGGGCAACACCCTCTCCGGCCCCATCGGAAGCTGCTCTGAGGAGGAATTCCTGAACTTTCTGAATTTCTAAATCTAAAAAGGAATCAATATAGAATCTGCTTGAGCAGACGCTTTGCATAATCCCTCTCCTCGATCTGAGGATGAGGGATTTTTAATGTCGGGGTATCGACAGTTCGGTCGCCGTAGAGGAGGATGTCGATGTCGATGATGCGCGGCCGGTAGATGCGGCTGCCGTCGGGAGCGTACTCGGCCTCGTGTGCCGGACGGCCCATCTTCTGCTCGACCCACTGGCAGACCTTCAGCAGGTCTTCGGGCGGAACGGTCGTCTCAAAGGAGATCGCCTGGTTCATAAACGGCTCCGTGCCCTCCGGCATGCCCCAGGGCTCGGTCTCAAGCACCTCTGACTCGCGCACGTCGGAGAAAAGCCAGGGGGCCAGCGACGTCACAAGTAACGAAGTGGCTATGCTGAGATTCCGCCGCCGGTCCCCCATATTGCTGCCTAAGATCAGATATGCCCTTACTGGCTGAGGCTCAGGTGTCATAGCAGTCCCAGCTCAAGTAAAGCCTCGTCGCTCATCCGGGACTTGTCCCAGGGCGGGTCGAATGTAATCTCTATCGCCACGTCAGTGACTCCGGGCGTATCGGCCACAGCCGTGTGCACGTCCTCTACCAGAGTGTCGGACATGGGGCAGTTGGGCGCCGTCAGAGTCATCTTGATGTGGACCTTGTGGTCGTCATCTATGGTCATATCGTAGATGAGACCCAGGTCATAGATATTGACCGGTATCTCGGGGTCGTAGACCTGCTTGAGGGCCCGCACTACATCGCGGGTGAGAGTCGTTTTGTCCATAACTTACTGTCCTTTGTACATCTGGGCGTCCTCGCGTATCTGCTCCATCATCGACACCAGTCCGTTGGCCCGGGTCGGCGACAGATTCTCACGGAGTCCTATCTCCTCGATAAATGAATTGTCGGCGGAGAGTATCTCGTCCGGGGTCCTGCCGTTGTAGACCCGGATGAGGAGGGAGATGATGCCCTTGGTGATGATGGCGTCGCTGTCCGCCGTAAACCACAGCCGGCCGTCACGGAACTCGCTGTCGAGCCATACCCGGGACTGGCAACCCTTGATGAGGCGGTCCTCCTGCTTTTTCTGCTCGTCGATCACGGGCAGGGAATGGCCCAGCTCGATGAGATACTCGTACTTGTCCATCCAGTCCCCGAAGGCAGCGAACTCGTCCACTATCTCCTGCTGAACCTGCTTGATAGATGATGTATTGTCTGTCATTGTCCTGTATCTTTTATTGAAATGAATTCTGTTTATCTCAACATTGTCAGCACTCTGCGCAGCGCAGCCATGAATGCCTCACACTCCTGCATAGTGTTGTAGGCCGCCAGCGAGACCCGCACCGCTCCTGTCAGCCCGAACTTGGCCAGCAGCGGCTCCGAGCACATCTGCCCGGAGCGGACGGCCACTCCCATCTTGTCCAGAAGGGTGGCTATGTCGCTGTGATGCGCCCCGTCGACGGTAAATGATATCAGCGGGACTTTCTTTCCGCCGCTTCCGATAATCCTCAGACCGTCTACAGCATTCAACTCCTGCGTGAGATAATCGGTCATCTGCTTTTCATTTTCCCTTACTTGCGGCACATCTACTGAAGTGACGAAATCGATGGCAGGCTTTAAAGTCGCAGCGGCTATGAAATTAGGTGTTCCGGCCTCGAATCTCAGCGGAACCGGAGCGTAAGTAGTCCTCTCATACGTCACCGTGTCCACCATCTCCCCGCCTCCCATCCAAGGCGGCAGGGTCTCCAGCAGACTGCTGCGGCCGTAGAGCACTCCGGTACCGGTCAGCGCATAGAGCTTATGCCCGGAGAATGAATAGAAATCGCAGGGCGTCTCCTGCACGTCAATGCCTTCGTGGACTATCCCCTGCGCCCCGTCCAGATGTATCACTGCGCCGTAGCTGTGAGCCAGCACGGTAAGCTCCCCCACAGGATTGACGATGCCCAGCACATTGGAAATATGGGCAGCAGAGACTATTTTCACCTTGCCCTCAGCCAGGATCCGCTCCGCAGCCCCGAGGTCCCACTGCCCGTCCTCCCTTACGGGAAAATATCTCAGGCGTGCCCCCGTCCGGGCGCAAAGCATCTGCCAGGGAACAATGTTGGAGTGATGCTCTCCCTCCGAAAGGAGAATCTCATCCCCGGGACGGATGTACTGCTGTCCGTAGATATTGGCCAGCAGGTTGATGGAGGCGGTGGTACCGGAGGTAAGGACTATCTCGTCCTTCGAGGCGGCGTTGATGAGTCCGCGGACGGCCTCCCTCCCGGCCTCGTAGTGTTCGGTGGCGGAGGCGGCAAGACCGTAGATGGCGCGGTGGACATTGGCATTGGCCTCCGCAAGCCAGTGTCCGACAGCTTCCAGTACCGCGACAGGTTTCTGGGATGTGGCGGCACTGTCGAAGTAAATCAGCGGTCTGCCGTTTCTGTCCACATGCGCGAGGTAGGGAAAAAGACTACGTATCTGCTCTATTTCTCTGATCATGGTTCCGTCTCCTTTCAAAATTTGCACAAAAGTAAGTAAATTTGCAGAAATTTATCAGAAAAAAAACACCATGTACGACTACATCAGAGGCTGCCTGGAGGAGCTCTCTCCGGCGGAGGCGGTGGTCGAATGCCACGGCATCGGCTTCAAGCTTCAGATATCCCTCAACACCTACGACCGCCTGCAGGGGCAGAAGGATGTGAAAGTATACGTCCATCACCATCTGCGCGAGGACGAAGAGACTCTCTACGGATTCTATGACAAGGAGGAGCGGCGGATATTCGCTCTGCTTATCGGAGTCTCCGGCATAGGCCCCAACACAGCCCGCATGGTACTCTCATCTCTTACTCCGGACGAAGTGTCAGCAGCCGTCGCCTCCGGAGACGTCAACCGCATCAAAGGAGTAAAGGGCATAGGACTGAAGACTGCACAGAAGGTCATCATCGAGCTCAAGGACAAAATAGCGAAAGGAGGAGCCGAACTCGACCTCTCCGGCGGGAATATCTCTTCCAACACCTCGGAAGCATGCTCTGCCCTGATAATGCTTGGATTTACTAAAAACGCTGTAGAAAAGACCGTTGCGTCGATTGTCAGGAAAGAGCCCGGCATCTCGCTGGAAGACATAATCAAAAAAGCATTAAAAATGTTGTAGACTAGACAGCTTTTTAATACATTTGCAGACAAATTAATATTTAAATAACCGGTTATGAATATACCTAGCAATTTAAAGTACACCAAAGATCACGAGTGGGTAAAGGTTGACGGCGATGTAGCTGTCGTCGGTATCACCGATTACGCACAGGATCAGCTCGGAGACATCGTCTTCGTAGACATTCAGACACAGGGCGAGACCCTTGACAAGGAAGAGGTTTTCGGAGCCATTGAGGCTGTTAAGACAGTTGCCGATGCCTTCATGCCTGTATCCGGCGAGATCATCGAGGTCAACGCCGCTCTCGAGGGAGCTCCCCAGACCGTCAACACCGATCCTTACGGAGAAGGCTGGATGATCAAGATCAAACTCTCCAACCCCGCAGAGCTCGACGAGCTCATGGATGCTGAAGCTTACGCTGCTATTCTGTAATTATAGTTTGTGGACACAATATTCCCCGGCCGGGCAGAAATGCCCGGCCATTTTTTTGCTGTTTGCAAGGAGACAGCAGATTTTTTCCTATATTTGTCAGAAACACATGCAAACCTTCAAGCCTATGTTACAAGAAGCCGCACACACCTACGACCTTCTGACTAAGTTGGAAGAAAGATTTCCCGACAAACAGGACATGCTCTGCAGAAAGACCGGAAAGAAATGGATTAAGTTCAGCGTAAAGGACTATGTCCGCAATCCTCACCTGATAGCCTACGCCCTGTCGTCGCTTGGATACGGAAAAGGGGACAAGGCCGTAACTGTATGCAACAACCGCCCGGAGTGGAACTTCGTCGACATGGGCCTGAGCATGGCCGGACTGATTCATGTGCCGGTCTACCCCACTCTCAGCGCTGAAGAATACCTCTACATCTTCAATCACTGCGATGCCAGGATAATCTTCATCGGCACGATGAGCCAATACCGCAAGCTCGAACCTATAGTGCAGAAAATGGACCGTCCCGCACGCATATTCCTGATGGACGACTCTGACAGCATCCAGTGCATGAAGGACCTGTACGAGACAGGAAACCGTGTCGAGCTCATACAAAAGCCTGTAATTGAGAGAATTAAAAAAGAAACCGACACAGACGAGACCTGCTCAATCATCTATACCTCAGGTACTACAGGCACCCCAAAAGGGGTTATGCTCTCCCACCACAACCTCATGTTCAACGCTTACAGTCACGCCGTCAAGCAGACAGTACGGCCGGACCAGAGGATGCTCAGCTTTCTCCCCCTGTGCCACGTCTACGAGCGGAGCATGAACTACGAATACCAGTATATCGGGATAAGTATCTATTATGCAGAGAGTTTGGGTACACTGGCACGGGACCTGGCAGACTGCCGCGCCGACGGGTTCTGCGCCGTACCGAGGGTTCTCGAAATGATGTATTCAAAACTAGAGGCTGCAGGCAAACATCTCAAAGGCTTCAAGAAGTCAGTCTACGAACTTGCCTGGGACTACGCAAATAACTATGACATATACCGTAAGGGGTTGATATACAGAATAAAACGCAATCTATACGATCGTCTCGTGTACAGTAAGTGGAGAGAGAATCTCGGCGGCCACGAGATGCTGATAGTATCTGGAGGCTCCTCGATACAGGCCAAAATCATACGCCTGTTCAACGCCGCGAAGCTGCACATATACGAAGGCTACGGAATGACTGAGGCATCCCCCGTCATAGCCGTAAACAACCCTGTAGAAGGAATAAACGTAATCGGTACAGTCGGCAAGCCGCTTGAGAGAACAGTACTCAAGTTCGCGGAAGACGGAGAAATCCTCACAAAGGGTCCCCACGTGATGCAGGGATACTACAAGGATCCTGAAGCGACCCGTCAGGTCATCGACTCCGAAGGATTCCTTCACACAGGTGATATAGGCAAATTAGTAGACGGGCAATACCTCCAGATAACAGACCGCAAGAAAGAGATATTCAAGCTCTCACTAGGCAAATATGTAGCCCCGCAGGTTATAGAGAACATGCTGAAAGAGTCCCAGTACATACAGAACTGCTATGTGGTCGGGGAGAATCAAAAATTTGCCTCAGCAATCATCATTCCGGATTTCGAACACCTTCGCCACTGGGCCGAGGCCAATGGCATCACCACCGATGACCACGCACAGCTCGCCGCCGATCCAAAGGTAATAGAACTCATCCACGGCATCGTCAATGAAGTCAATTCACACCTCGCCCCTCACGAGAACATCAAGCGCGAGCGTGTAGTCGCCGATGAATGGACTACCTCCAACGGCCTCCTCTCACAGACTCTAAAACTCAAAAGAGCGAAACTTCAAGCCCGCTACAGCGGCATCATCAGTGAGATCTACAGATAACATACCTGCACTGCGCAGGCTTTGGAAAGCCTGTTTCGAGGCAGACAGCGGCTTCCTGGATCTCTTCTTCGGAAGAGGATTTGCGCTCTGCAGGACTTTTGTCAGTGAGGTGGACTCCCGGATTGTATCCTCGCTGTCGGTCTTCCCTGTCGAATTCAGAGGGCAGAAAGGCGGCTACGTCTATGGAGTCTGTACTGACCCGGCATACAGAGGACACCGTTACGCCGTATCGCTGCTGAAGGAAACCGAAGAATACTGCAGGGAGGAAGGTATGGGATTTCTGATTCTGCGCCCAGCTTCGCAAAGTCTCTTCGGATATTACCGAAAACTGGGATACACCTTTGATATTTACAGGCAGCAACAGATACTCAACTTGCCGGCAATACCGGGAGAGGCGATTATCCGGCACATTTCCGGCGACAGTCTGCATAATTTGCGAAATTACTTTTGGGGAAATTCCCGAAGCGGCGTGTTCCAATTCTCCACAGAGATGTGCCGGTACATCGTAGACTATATCAAATATTGTCACGGGCAAGTTGTTTCCATCATGAGCCACGACAGCATTCTACCCGCCGACTCCTACTTTACCGGCTATCCAGACCCTAATAATCCAGAAATGATAATATGTGAGGAAGCCGGCATTCTCCCCGACCTAAGCAATCTTCCACTCCTGCTCTCTTCCGTACGCCACCTCTACCCTAACGCGCTTAAGCTCCTTCTCCCACTACCCCCGCAGAAGGCAAAGGAAGAATTTATGCTGTGTAAAATATTTAAAAGTTCTCTAGACCACCGCACTCTTTTCAGTTATACGATGGAATAGTGTTCCACGTGGAACAACTTATCGGCCAAAATAAACCAAAAGCACTGAAATATCTGCAGGAGAAACACCAGGTATGCGGGATGCCTCAGCAAGTGTCCTGGGCCGATGTTTTGTAAGCTTCATCCTAGACTCGATAGAAAGATTTTCCAACTT
>DHKFR23501__coassemble_805_pt1 | contig 39162 bp, 34 predicted proteins | sample DHKFR23501__metabat2_low_PE_038 | metagenome-assembled genome bin DHKFR23501
AATTGCGATGATCCAAGGGTCAGTAATTTTTTCATTATTTCGCCTACAATTTTGAGTACCTTGGCTTGAAGAAGTTGATAACCACGTGCTATAAGAATTGTGATGCAAATCTGTTCAGTTCCAGTGAATGTGAACAGGCTATTTGGCTTGAATATACAGGGGACAAAAACGGAAACCGTATACCGGATTTGGAAGAAATAGGAATACGTTGTCTGAAAGGAGACGGAGATTTCCGCAGCGTTGTTAAGAATCCCATTTTCAAGAATATTCAGCTTTTCGAGTATTCCAGGAATCTCATTGCCGGTTGTTTCAGGCAAACGCCCGCTTTCTATGCCCAGGCGCACTGTCTTCCGGATTTCCTCCTCGTCCAGGTCGGAAAGTTTCAATTCCGGATTAGGGTATGTTTCCCAACCATGCCCTGGTCTCTTCCCGCTTAAGAAGAAGTTCATTGTATTTGCTTTGCGGCATAGTGGACGTTACGCTTTCCACCCGCATGTAGGGACGCCCCTTGTAGGAGAACGGTCGGTTTCGTCTTGAGTCTTCCACGTGCAGTACGATGACTTTCTTTTTGCTGTTGGGAATAGGTATGTAGGTTATCTGTACAGCGGCAGCCGGTTCCAAGCGGTTTATGGCATCGGCGATGTTTCGTTTTGTCGTGTCCGCCACTTCCTGACCGATGACTTTTTTCTTGTCATTGATGCCGAACAGTACTGTCCCGCCATCCTTATTCAGAAAGGCGCACAGTGTTTCCATCCCTCGTTCCAGCTGACCGGTAGTTTCCTTATACTCAACCGAATCTGTTTCTGCATCCGAGACAATCAATTTGTTTATGTCATCCAGTGTCTTTATATCCATTTGCCAATTTTGGTTTCAGACATACAAAAATACGAAAATATGAGAGACCCAGGTCGCTTTTCAGTAGTTATTTCTGCGTTCACTACCGCTGCGGTATCCTGTTTCACAATTATAGGCGAGTATTCTGTTTCTCAGCTCTGCCCCGGCTGGTCCGAGTACGTCCAGTACCTGGTGGAGAGCACCGAGTAATTCCGTGCCACATCAGCATCTTCCCTCGTCCCATTGTCTCTTGCACTTTCCTGCCCGATCCACTCCTTCGGAAGGAGCAGTAGGAAAACGCGTCTGTCTTCACAACGAATTTACTTCGGGGTGCATCCCTGTTTTCAATCGTCTGAAAATCAGTGGGCTGAAAATTCGGCTGCGCATTTGCCCCGCCCATTTTAGGGCAAATGTGCAGGCTCGTTTATAAGGTGTTGATTATCAGCTTGGATTTTTCAGCGCTGCACCACGAAGTCAATTCGTTAACTGAAGGTGCCGCTGCTCCGTCTGCGTCCCTGCCGAGCCGTCAGGAAGGAGTGAGTGTCGCTGGATTTTCTGCTGCGTCACCTAGTTGTGGGAAAAACTGGTATCTGGCATTGCGGTATTTGCTGTTGTTCAGCGTTATGCGCCAGCCGTTTCCCGAAATCCGATGGAGCAACGGTAAGTACTGCAGCGCCTCAAAATTGCAGAACCTTGGTTTACAGGGTGTTATGATTGAAGTGTGTGCTTTTGGGCTGGTTGCAGCAGCTCGAAAAGCACACCTTGTATTTGTAATTGCTTGATTGTCATTATGTTGTTAAAATGCACCGCTCGCGTACTTACCGTTACTCTAGCAGTCTTCTCAGAATTTCCCGGTCCGAAGAGTTCGCTATGTTGCAGACATACTTCGGGTACTTACTGACTGCGGTTTCTCCGGCATTATAGTGGCAGGAATACTTGTACGCGGCGACGTGTGGAAAACAAAACGGCCTCGGAGTGTTTCCGGGGCCGTTCGGCGTTCGCAGTTCGCGGCCATAAGGTAGGCCGGAGTGGGTCAGGCGATCAGGTGGTGAGGCATTCGTACTTCTGGTAGTGGAGTCCCTGGTCGCAGATGATGCCGGAGGGGCTCAGACGGTGATGAGCTCGTACTGGCGGGTACCGATGCCGATGCGCTCGGCGTGCTCGAGACCGGACTGCCAGTTGGTGTCGGGGTGCAGGATGTGGAACTTGTCGTCGCCGCAGAGGTGCTCGTGGGGATGGGTCTTCTCGAGCTTGCTGCCGGGGAGGGCGGGGGCGGCCATCACCATGTCGGCGCAGGCCTGGTCGAGGGCCACGGGGTCGAAGGAGGCGGCCATGCCGAGGTCGGGCACGATGGCGGCGTCGTTGTGGTTCCAGCAGTCGCATTCGGGGGATACGTTGACTATCAGGTTGACGTAGAAACAGGGACGGCCGGCGATGATGGCCTTGGTGTACTCGGCTATCTTGCCGTTGAGGGTCTCGGAAGTATCCCAGTCCTTCAGGACGGCCGACTCGTACTGGCAGAGGGCGACGCACTGGCCGCAGCCTACGCACTTGTCGTAGTCGATAACGGCGGCTATGTTCTTGCCGGCGTAGTTGACTCCCTCTATCTTCTCGAGGTGGATGGCGTCATGGGCGCAGTGTTTCACGCAGATACCGCAGCAGCGGCAGTTCTCGACCTTGACGACGGGCTTCGACGAGGAGTGCAGCTCGAGCTTGCCGGCCACGCTGGCGCAGCCCATGCCCATGTTCTTGAGCGCTCCTCCGAATCCGGTCTGCTCGTGTCCCTTGAAGTGCGAGAGGGCGATGAGCACATCTGAGTCTACGATGGCCGTACCTATCTTGGCGGTCTTGCAGTAGGTGCCGCCCTCGATGGGGAGCTCGCGGCAGTCGGTGCCCTTGACACCGTCGGCGATGATCACGTCGCATCCGGCGCTGAGGCGGTTGAATCCGTTGCGGGATGCGCTCTCGAGGTGGTCCACGGCGTTGGAGCGCCCGCCGGAATAGAGGGTGTTGCAGTCAGTCAGGTAGGGCTTGCCGCCGAGGGAGCGTACCAGGTCGGCCATGCCGGCGGCGTAGTTGGGCCTGAGGAAGGCCAGGTTGCCGGGCTCGCCGAAGTGCATTTTTATGGCGACGAACTTGTCCTTGAAGTCGATCTTCTCGATGCCGGCGGCCTTGGCCACGGCTTTCATCTTCTCCACCAGCGGAAGCCTGGTGGAGGTGTGCAGGTCTGTGAAGTAAACTTTTGCTTTTTCCATAATGTATGTGTCGTTTGTCTATTTTCCTGAAGAACCGCCGGTAGAACTGCCGGCTGCAGCGGGCGTCCCGTTCGGCTGGGACTTGCGCCGGAGCTTGTTGATGACCATCACGTCGTTTTTGTGTATCACGGTGTTGCCGCGGGGAATGATGGCCCTGTTCCCGCGCTTGATGAGCACTATCAGCTCGTTGCTGTCGGGCGAGTACTGGAAGACCTTCTTGCCTATCCACTCGCTGCCCCTCTCTATGCGGCGCTCGGAGAGCTGCATGAGGTCCTCGTCCTCGAAGTCGCGGGCGCTCATGATGACCTTGTCTCCCGGCAGTATCTTGGTCTTTCCGCTCGGGATGATGGCTTTTTCATCCCTTATTATCACTGCGATGAGGGTCTCCTGCGGGATAGGCAGGTCCTTGATGACCTTGCCGCACCAGGAGTCCTTCTCGCCGATGTTCATCTGCACGAAGCTCACGTCCATGTTGTCGGAGTAGTCGGTGAAGGTCTTGAGGATGTCCTCCTCGCTCGAGGTCATCCTGAGCTTGCGGGCTACCAGAGGGATGAGTGAGCCCTGCAGGGAAATGGACAGCAGGACTATCATCAGCACGATGTTGAACAGGTCGTACTCGTTGCCGGTGAGCTGCCTGGAAGCCGGCAGGGCCATGATGGCGAACACTACCGACGCCGCACCTCTTAGTCCAACGAAGGAGACGAGCAGCTGCTGTCTCCACTTGCTTCGGAACGGGGCCATGATGGCGAACACGGACAGGGGACGGGCAACGAAAGTCATGAACAGGGCAATCAGAATGGCCGGTATAGCGATGGCCGGCAGCTGTGAGGGGAAGGCCAGCAGTCCCAACAGGAAAAATATGATGATCTGCATCAGGCTGGTCAGTCCGTCGAAGAAGGGCACCAGGGTCTTCTTGCCGCGGATGTTGGCGTTGCCGAGGACGATGCCGACGATGTAGGCGCTCAGGTAGCCGTTGCCACCGATGAGGTTGGGAATCGCATACGAGAAGATGGCCACTGCCAGCACGAAGAGGGTGTCGAAGCCGGATGTCGTGGAGCGGAAGTGCTTCATCAGCCACACTGACGATACTGCTATCACGGCGCCGATGGCCGCTCCGTAGACGATCTGGGCAAATACCATGTAGGCTATGCGTCCTCCGGACACCGTCCCCTCGATGACGGCCATCATGATGACGGTCAGCATGTAGGAGCAGGGGTCGTTGCTACCGCTCTCGATCTCCAGGAGGGAGGCGGTGTTGTATTTGAGGCCGAGCTTGCGGGAGCGCAGGATTGAGAACACGGATGCGGCGTCGGTGGAGCTTAGCACGGCGCCGATGAGGAATCCCAGGGCAGCCGGGAGCTCGAGCACATAGTGGCAGAAAAGACCGGTCAGGCCTGCTGTCATGGCTACTCCGACAGTAGACAGGATGCCGGCTTTTACCACTACCGGCTTTGCCTCTTTCCATCTGGTTCCGAAACCGCCGTAGAACATGATGAAGATCAGTGCTACCGTACAGATGCTCTCGGTGAAATCGAAGTTGTCGAAGGAAATCTTCACTATGCCGTCGGATCCGAAGGCCATGCCCAGCAGGATGAATGCCAGCAGCATGGGGATGCCTATCTTGTTCGAGACGTTGTTGAGCACTACGCACAGGACAATGACGATGGCGGCCACGAGCAGGAGCAATGTAAGGGTCATAAGCGGGGATGTTGACGGTTGTAATGGAAAAATTCGATGCAGTCCTGCAAAGGTACGAAAAAAAGCAAAGCGTATGCAAAAAGTCCGGAACTAAAGGGCTATTTTGTCCTGAACCGGCGCGAACCACGTGATCTGCCGCTTGGCGTACCTCCGGGTGTTGCGCTGCACCAGGGCCAGGGCCTCGTCCAGGGAGATGCTCCCGTCCAGGTAGTCGAATACCTCCCGGTATCCCACGGTGCGCAGGGCCGGCATGCGGCGGTACTGCGCCAGTCCCCGCACCTCGTCCACCAGCCCGGCCTCGAACATGGCTTCGGCACGGCGGTCGATTCGGCGGTAGAGCTCTTCGCGGGGAAGGGTGAGGCAGAGCCTCTGAATCTCGAACGGTCTGACCTTGCGGGGGTTGGACTTATATGAGGAAAATTTGCGTCCGGTCGATAGGGTGACCTCCAGAGCCCGGACTACCCTCTGCCGGTTGGACAGGTCGATGACGGCCCAGCTCTCCGGGTCTACCTGCCGCAGCTCTTCTGCAAGCACTCCGACACCTTCTTTCAATGCCCTGTCTGTCAAGATTTTCCGAAGTTCCTGATCGGCAGGGGGAAAGTCGTCCAGCCCGTAGCACAGGGCATCTGCGTAAAGTCCCGAGCCTCCGACCATCACCAGTACGTCGTGCTCCTTGAAGAGCCGGGTCAGCAGTTCCATGGCCTCTACCTCATAGAGACCGGCGGAGTAGTAGTCCGATACGGAATGACTGAAGATGAAGTAGTGCCGCACCTGCCGCAGCTGCTCCTCCGAGGGAGGGGCCGTGCCGATACGCATCTCCTTGAATATCTGGCGGGAGTCGCAGGATATCACGGGGGACGAGTACTTCAGGGCCAGCTGTATGGCGTAGTCGGTCTTGCCCACTGCCGTCGGCCCCAGTACCTGAATCAGCTTCTTTCCGCTCATGAGGGGGTTATACGTTCTCCTCGCCCTCAGGCAGCTCGTCGTCCTCGAAGGAGTCCTCCTCGTCTGGAGCGGCGGACTGTGAGGCATGACGGTCAGAGAATTCCTCGTAATCCTCGTACACGGCTGAGAACTGGTCGGGGTTGCGGCCTTTCTCGGCTACAAGCACGGGGTAGGACAGGCGGCGGTTGTACTCCTGCTCTCCTCCGAGACGCAGTTCGATGCAGAGGTTGAGATTCAGATTGTAGACGTAACGGAGGACAGTTTCCTCGTGTGAGACGGTGTTGTCTATGGTTATGCGGTCCATGGAGCCGTCTCCGAAGTCGAACAGCCCTATCCTTCTGGAGAGCTTGCCGGTAGCTGAGAGAGTCTCGAATACCGTCATCTGGTCAGGCGAGAAGCCCAGCTCCCGATCCATGTATTCGCGGAGCTTGTACAGGCTCATGCCGGAGTCTACATCGTATTCCCGCATGAATATCTTATTGCCTGGGATAGTTGCTTTGTATCTGAGTATCATGGTATTGAAGTTAAAGTCGTGTCAGCATGCCCAGAGCGTCCGCTCCGTCCGGCCAGTCATCCGGCGACGGGCTCTGAGCAAAACCAAAGTTACGGATAATTTTTTGAATTCTGTTCACATTGGCTCCTATAAATTTTTCCAATTCATTTTCCGAACGGTATTCCACATACCAGATTTCGCCTACGCGCAGGTTCTCCCCCCATGGCCGGCAGAGGCTGATGTCCTCCTGTGCCCCGGCAATCAGCTTCCTCAGGTTCCGGTAGATGAGAGTTCCGCTGTCCAGGAACTTTTCCCCCGAGAGAGTCAGTACTGCCCTGTTCTTGCGGTGATTGTCCTGTCCGAGCCGTCCCCAGTGTTCCTTGGCGAAGGCTTCGGCGGCCGCCATTGTCCTGGATAAATCATAGTCGTGCGGCACCAGCAGACAGGTCACGCTGCGGCAGCCCAGACCATAGTACAGCAGCATGTCCCTGGCGAGGGCGCGGAGTTCGGCATTGTCCTCGTCCCCGGTGAGGACAGCGGCGCTGAACCTTCCGGCGCGGATGATTTTCGGGATGCCGTCAAATCTCTTCCGGAAAAACTCCGCCGCCCCGTCCCCGCCCATAGTCAGCAGCGCGTCCGTCCTCCAGCCGTCGGTCGAGGAGCAGAAGCGTACACCCGTCCCGGGAGGAAACAGGACCGGCAGCAGGTGCCGGTCTTTGGACGAGAGCTTGACCACAGGCAGCCATCCTGCCGCCAGGACGGTGAGAATGTCGTGAAAACCCACCGCGGGGATGTTCCCTGCCGCCACTACTCCGCAGACCTTCCCTTCCGCATCGGGACCGGGAGCCGGATACCTCTGTGTCCATTCCCTCAGCACTTCCTCTCTCAGCATCCCCTCCGCCAGGGCGCCCAGGGCCTGCCGCTGCATCCACGGCGTGAAGAATGCATTGTCCCTTGCGGACAGTTCCACGGCTCTGTCCAGTTCCGGCCATGCGTTCCTGCCGGAGATCCATTCCCTGAGCCGGTCTCCGAGTGCGGTATACCTTATAATAAATTCATTCCTTTCCATTTTTCCGAAATAGGGGCCCAAAGTTAAAAAAAATTGCTAACTTAGTGGCTCAAACGGCCAGTCATGGATTTACAAGGGAGAAACGATACTTTCAGAAGCATTTCCGGTCCCGCTGAGGGACTTTACAAGGAAAAGGGAAGTAAGTTTCTCGCTTTTGCATATCCTGTCCTCTCTGAGGCGGAGGTCAAGGCCGCACTGGAGAAAATCAGAAAGGAGTATTACGACGCGCGGCATCACTGCTATGCCTACAGACTTGGGCTGGAGGGTGATGTGTGGAGGTACAACGATGACGGGGAACCGTCCTCCACGGCGGGCCGGCCGATATACGGGCAGATTCTCTCGCGGGAACTGAGCGACGTGCTGATAGTGGTGGTGCGGTATTTCGGCGGTACCAAGCTCGGGGTGCCGGGACTGATACGGGCTTACAAGACAGCGGCGTCGGATGCGCTGGATCATGCTGATGTGGTGGAGAAGGTGGCTTCGGAGGGGTTTGCGGTGACGTTCGACTATACGGCGATGGACAGGGTGATGCGGGTGCTGAAGGATATGGGTATAGCTCCGTCCGGATACACCGCCGAGGACGTGTGCAGAATGGAGATGAGGGTCAGGCTCAGCGATGTGGAGCGGTTCAGGCAGAGGATGGAGGATGCCGAGGCCAGGGTGGAGAAGGTGCTTTAAGGACAATATTTAACAACAGATATGGCTAAAAAGAGTTTAATTTCAATCCAGGATTTCACCAAGGAGGAGATCCTGCACATCCTCGATGTGGCGGAGGAGTTTGAGCACAACAAGTCTCAGACCTTTCTCAGCGACAAGGTGGTGGCCTGTATCTTCTTCGAGCCTTCCACCAGGACCCGTCTGAGCTTTGAGACGGCGGTCAACCGTCTTGGCGCAAGAGTCATCGGTTTCTCTGACGCCAGCAACACCAGTATCCGTAAGGGAGAAAGCCTCAAGGACACTATTAAGATGGTGTCCAACTACGTAGACCTCATCGTCATGAGGCATCCTCTCGAAGGCAGTGCGCGCTATGCCTCGGAAGTGGCCTCGGTGCCTGTCATCAATGCCGGTGACGGAGCCAACCAGCATCCGACCCAGACCCTGCTCGATCTCTACACCATCAGGCAGACCCAGGGGCGGCTGGACCACATCAACATTAACATGGTCGGGGACCTCAAGTACGGCCGGACTGTCCACTCCCTGCTGCAGGCCATGAGCCATTTTTCCCCTGAGTTCGAGTTCACGGCACCCGACGAGCTGAAGATGCCCCAGGAGTACAAGGACTTCCTCGATGCCAAGGGTATTCCCTACAAGGAGACTGCCGATCTGCGGAAATATCTCGACGATACGGACATCCTCTATATGACCCGGATCCAGCAGGAGCGCTTTACCGATCCTGTGGAGTACGAGAAGGTAAAGAACGTATACAGCCTCAATGCCTCCATGCTCTCGGGCGTGCGGCCCAACATGAAGATTCTCCATCCCCTGCCCAGGCTGCAGGAGATAGCGGTGGACGTGGATGACACTCCTCACGCATGGTATTTCAAACAGGCTGAGAACGGAATGTACGTCCGTATGGCCATTATCTCATACTTACTCGGTAAAAGATAGGAGGAAAGGCAATGGAAAACAATAAAGAGAAACAGCTCAAGGTAAGTGCCATCAAGAACGGGACGGTACTCGACCACATACCCTCGGGCCAGGTGTTCAAGGTGATAGACATCCTCGGCCTCTATGATTCGGCCCATCCTGTGACATTCGGAGTCAATCTGGACAGCAAGTCCATGGGCAGCAAGGGCATCATCAAGATATCGGAGAGATTCTTCAAGGATGACGAGCTCAACAAGATAGCCCTCATCGCCCCCAATGCCAGCGTCAATATCATCCGCGACTTCGAGGTGGTGGAGAAGAAGGTGCTCACCATCCCCGAGACCATCACCGGCATAGTAAAGTGCATCAACCCCATGTGCGTCACCAACCATGAGAACATCCCGACCAGATTCAAAACCATCGTAAAAGGCTCGGAAATAAGACTTCAGTGCTCATATTGTGAGAAAATCACAGACATTTGAATTTTGTGAGAAATATTTTATAACTTTGGCTTTAATTAATTTAAAATTCATAACCTTTAAAATTTTTAATACAATATGAAAAAAGCTTACAATTTCAACGCCGGTCCCTGCGTTCTGCCCAAACCGGCCATCGAAGCGGCTATTGAGGCCCTTAAAGACTTCAAGGGAACAGGAATGTCCGTAATAGAAGTGTCTCACAGAAGCAAGGAGTGGGAGGCCGTCATGAACGAGTGCCGCGCCCTCTGGAAAGAGCTCCTCAACATCCCTGAAGGATACAGCGTCCTCTTCCTCGGCGGCGGTGCATCCCTCCAGTTCCTCTATGTGGCTATGAACCTCCTCGAGAACAAGGCCGGCTACCTGGAGACAGGCGTATGGGCAAAGAAAGCCCTGAAAGAGGCCAAGGGCATCGGCAACGCCTATGCAGTGGCTTCCTCAGCCGACAAGAACTACACCTACATCCCCAAGGGCTATGAGATCCCCACAGACCTCGACTATTTCCATATCACTACCAACAACACCATCAAGGGAACTGAGATCCACGAGGACATCGACTGCCCCGTGCCCCTCGTAGCCGATATGTCATCCGATATCATGAGCCGTCCCGTGGACGTTTCCAAGTATGCTCTGATCTACGGAGGTGCCCAGAAGAACGTAGGTCCTGCCGGCGTGGTATTCGTTATCGTTAAGGACGAGATCCTCGGCAAGGTATCCCGCTATCTGCCCACCATGCTCGACTACCGCACACACATCGAGGGTGAGTCCATGTTCAACACTCCTCCTGTATTCTCTATCTTCGTTATGACCGAGACCCTGAAGTGGGTTAAGGCTCAGGGCGGCCTGAAGGCTATGTACGAGATCAACAAGAAGAAAGCCGGCATGCTCTATGATGAGATCGACCGCAACCCTCTGTTCGTAGGTACAGCCGCCAAGGAGGACCGCTCCCTGATGAACGTATGCTTCGTGATGGCTCCCGGTTATGAGAACCTCCAGGACGAGTTCCTCGCCTTTGCAAAGGAGAAAGGCATGGTAGGTATCAAGGGCCACCGCTCGGTCGGCGGATTCCGCGCCTCCATCTACAACGCCTGCCCCATCGAGGCCGTTGAGGCTCTTATCGCCTGCATGCAGGAGTTCGAGAAGATGCACAAATAATCTTTAAACTTACAACTTTTAAAACTCAGAATCGAAATGAAAGTATTAGTAGCAACCGAGAAACCCTTCTCAAAGGTAGCCGTTGACCAGATCCGCGAGATCGTCGAGAAAGGCGGCCACGAGCTTGCAACTCTCGAGAAATATACCGATGTACAGCAGCTCTACGCAGCTGTAGCCGATGCTGACGCCCTCATCGTCCGCTCCGACAAGGTGACCAAGGAAGTGATCGCAGCCGCTCCCAAGCTGAAGATCGTAGTCCGTGCCGGCGCAGGTTATGACAACCTCGACCTGGCAGCCTGCACCGAGAAAGGCATCGTAGCCATGAACACTCCCGGTCAGAACTCCAACGCTGTCGCCGAGCTCGCTATCGGTATGATGATCTACATCTCCCGCAACCAGTTCACTCCCGGCACAGGCTCCGAGCTCAAGGGCAAGACCCTCGGCATCCAGGCTTACGGCAACGTCGGCCGCCTGGTAGCAGCTCACGCCAAGAGCTTCGGCATGAAGATTATGGCCTTCGACCCCTTCGTTCCCGCTGACAAGATTCAGGCCGAGGGAGTAGAGGTAGCCGCCTCACTCGAGGACCTCTATGCCAAGAGCGACTTCGTATCCCTCCACATCCCCGCAACCAACGAGACCAAGAACTCCATCGGTTACGCTCTTCTTTCGAAGATGCCTAAGGGAGGCTGCCTCGTGAACACCGCCCGCAAGGAAGTGATCAACGAGCCCGAGCTCGTGAAGGTGCTTGAGGAGAGACAGGACCTGAAGTACATCACCGACATCGCCGCAACCAACCAGGCCGAGCTGAACGAGAAGTTCGGCAAGAGAGTCTTCGCTACCCCCAAGAAGATGGGTGCCGAGACAGCCGAGGCCAATGTCAATGCCGGAGTAGCCGCCGCCAACCAGATCTGCGACTTCTTCGCTACAGGCAACCGCAAGTTCCAGGTAAACAAATAGCAGATAGGAGACACACGATATGGTAAAAGTAAAACCTTTCGCAGCGATCCGTCCTCCCAAGTCCATCGTGGAGGAAGTGGCAGCCCGTCCTTACGACGTGCTCAACTCCCAGGAGGCCAAGGCTGAGGCCGGAGAGAAGTCCCTCCTTCACATCACCAAGCCCGAGATAGACTTCGATCCCATCATCGACGAGCACTCGCAGCCCGCATACGACAAGGCTGTCGAGAACTTCAAGAAATGGCAGGAGAAAGGCTGGCTCGTGCAGGACAAGAAGGAGTGCTACTATGTCTACGCCCAGACCATGAACGGCCGTACCCAGTACGGTATCGTGCTCTGCGCCAACACTGACGACTACCTGACCGGTAAGATCAAGAAGCATGAACTCACCCGCAAGGACAAGGAGGAGGACCGCATGATCCACGTCCGCATCCAGAATGCCAACATCGAGCCCGTATTCTTCGCCTATCCCGACAACACCGAGATCAACGCCATCGTGAAGAAGTACACCGACGGCAAGCCCGAGTATGACTTCACAGCACCTGACGACGGTTTCGGCCATCATTTCTGGGTAATCGACAATGACGAGGACATCAAGAGGATCACCGAGATCTTCTCGACCATCCCCGCATTCTACGTAGCCGACGGCCACCACCGTACAGCCGCAGCTGCTCTCGTAGGAGAGGAGAAGCGCCGTCAGAACCCCAACCACCGCGGAGACGAGGAGTACAACTACTTCATGGCAGTGGTATTCCCCGAGAGCCACCTCAAGATCATCGACTACAACCGCGTGGTGAAGGACCTCAACGGCCTCACTCCCGAGCAGTTCATCCAGAAGCTGGGCGAGGACTTCGAGATCAAGGACATGGGTACCGAGATCTACAAGCCCAAGAACCTGCACAACTTCTCGATGTATCTCGGCGGTCACTGGTATTCCCTCACAGCCAAGAAGGGTACCTACGACGACAACGATCCCATCGGATGCCTCGATGTGACCATCTGCTCCAACCTTATCTTCGACAAGCTCCTCGACATCAAGGACCTCCGTACTTCGAAGCGTATTGACTTCGTAGGCGGTATCAGAGGTCTCGGCGAGCTCAAGAAGAGAGTTGACTCGGGTGAGATGGCAGCAGCCTTCGCTCTGTATCCCGTTTCCATGAAGCAGCTCATCAGGATAGCCGATACAGGCAACATCATGCCTCCCAAGACTACCTGGTTCGAGCCTAAGCTCAGGAGCGGTCTGGCTATTCACAAACTCGAAAGATAAACGGGTTTATGAGTGATTGATTAAGGAGGCCGTAATCGGAACATCTGTGTCTGATGCGGCCTCTTTTTAATTTTGATTAAAAAAGAATTGTTTTAGAAAGATATGAAACCAACGTTAGTAGTATTGGCAGCGGGCATGGGTTCCCGCTATGGTTCCCTGAAGCAGATGGACGGAGTAGGCCCCAACAATGAGGCTATCATCGATTATTCGATATATGACGCAATGCGGGCCGGCTTCGGCAAGGTGGTGTTTATCATCAGGCACTATTTCGAGAAGGAGTTCCGCGAGATTTTCTCCCCGGAGCATTTCGGCGGAAAAGTGGAGACAGAGTATGTTTTCCAGGAACTGGAGTATCTTCCCGAAGGATTCAAAGTGCCTGAGGGCCGCGAGAAGCCCTGGGGAACATGTCATGCCGTGATGATGGCGGCACCCGTTGTCGACACTCCTTTCGCTGTCATCAACTCTGATGATTTCTACGGCCGTGAGGGATATGGAGTTCTGGCCGATTATCTGCGCTCTGTAGAAGGCCAGAAAGGCAAGTACTCCATGGTGGGCTACAGCCTGCACAACACCCTGTCCGACTACGGTACAGTCTCCCGCGGCGAGTGTACTGTCAATGCTGAGGGCAACCTCACTTCTATCGTGGAGCGTACGGCCATCCAGCGGATGCCGGACGGCAAGATCGTCTATAAGGAAGGTGACGGCCTGCACGAGCTGGCTGAGGATACTGTCGTATCGATGAACCTCTTCGGATTCACACCCGATTTCTTCGCTGAGTCCGAAACCCTCTTCAAGAAGTTCCTCTCCGATCCGGCAAATATGGCCAATCCGAAGGCGGAGTTCTTCATCCCCCTGTGCGTGAACCAGCTGATCAATGACGGAAAGGTGTCCCTGAAGGTTCTCAACAGCGATGCCCAGTGGTTCGGCGTCACATACAAGCAGGACAAGCCTTTCGTGGTAGAGCGCATCAGGAAGCTCATCGAAGCCGGAGTCTATCCCGAGCATCTCTGGAAGTAGGCAGCATTGCGGGCGAGTATTTTCCGTACGCGCCGGACACAGTATTACCCTCTGAAGGTCCTCCCCACTACGTGGGGCTCCTCCCTTTTCGGGAGCCAACGCCTTCAGAGGGTAATACTGTGTCCGGCGCTTTCAACCAGGCCGGTTATAATACTTGCTTCAGATTGTCCGGTGGTAATGCGCTCAGTTTTATTCTTGCGGGGCCGTGGACACGCCTAGTTTGCGACCTCGGAGAGGAACTTGATGCGCACAAGGCGGATTTCCTCTTCCTGGTAGTCAGGCCCGAGGGCTTTCTTGGCCTCTTCCACTGAGTCGGTCTCCGCCTCCTCCTTGAAGTAGTCGTAGATGTCCTCGACCTTGTCATCGTCGACGGTCTGCTCGATGTAGTAGTCCAGGTCGATGCGTGTGCCGGCGGCCACGATGGCCTCGATCTCGTCCAGAATCTCCAGAAAGTCCATGTCCTTGGCTTCTGCAATGTCGTCCAGAGGCACCTTGCGGTCTATGTTCTGGATGATGTAGACCTTGTTTGCCGACTTGTTGACCAGAGACTTGACGACAATGTCTTCCGGACGCTGGATGTCGTTTTCCTCTACGTACTTGGCGATCAGCTTAATGAACTCGCGGCCGTATTTGCGGGCTTTTCCCTCGCCCACGCCCTGACAGTTCTTGAGCTCGTCGAGCGTGACCGGGTAGTGGATGGACATGTCCTCCAGGGAGGGGTCCGTAAAGAGGACGAATCCGGGCAGCTTGAGCCTGCGGGACATATCACGGCGGAGGTCCTTGAGCATGGCGAAGAGCACCGGGTCGCCTACTCCGCCGCCGTGACGCATGGCTGCGGCGGCCGCAGCGTCATCGTCATCCTCCTCATCACCGTCTGCGAAATCCCTGTCTTCGGTCAGCATCAGAGTGGTAGGATGTTCGAGGAATTTCCTGCCCTCATCGGTTATGTATATAAGTCCGTATTTCTCGATGTCCTTGTACAGCAGGTGCAGGATGATGCCCTGGCGGATGACCGCAATCCAGAATTTGACGCCCTTGTCCTTGCCCATGCCGAAGAACTCGCTCTCATTGTGCCTGTATGATTTTATTATGGAGTTGACCTCGCCGGTAAGGATATTTGCCAGATGCTCGGTCTTGAAATTCTCCTTCATCGAGGCGACCAGATCCAGGACAAGCGCCATGTCGTCTTTCCCGTCGAAGGTCTTTTTTGGATACAGGCAGTTGTCGCAGTTGCCGCAGTTCTCTTCCGGATAGTCCTCTCCGAAGTAGTTCAGCAGAATCTTGCGGCGGCAGCGGTTGGACTCCGCGTATGCCACCGTCTCCATCAGGAGCTGCTTGCCGATCTCCTGCTCCGACAGCGGTTTCCCCTGCATGAATTTCTCAAGCTTCAGGATGTCCTTGTAGCTGTAGAAGGTGATGCATTTGCCCTCCTCGCCGTCCCTGCCCGCGCGTCCGGTTTCCTGGTAGTAGCCCTCCAGGCTCTTTGGAATGTCGTAGTGGATTACGAATCGTACGTCGGGCTTGTCGATGCCCATGCCGAAAGCGATGGTGGCCACTATCACGTCGACCTCCTCCATGAGGAAGAGGTCCTGGTTCTTCGCTCTTGTGGCGGCGTCCATGCCGGCATGGTAGGGCAGGGCCTTTATGCCGTTGACAGTAAGGAACTCGGCTATCTCCTCGGTCTTCTTGCGGCTGAGGCAGTATATGATGCCGGACTTGCCGGAATTCTCCTTGATGAACTTGATGAGCTCTTTCTTGACGTTGACCTTGTCGCGTACCTCGTAGTAGAGGTTGGGACGGTTGAACGAGCTCTTGAAGATCATGGCATCCATCATGTTGAGGTTTTTCTGGATGTCGGCCTGTACCTTGGGTGTCGCGGTAGCTGTCAGGGCTATGATGGGAGCTGTTCCCAGCTCGTCGACGATGTTCCGGATGTTGCGGTACTCCGGCCTGAAATCATGACCCCACTCCGAGATGCAGTGGGCCTCGTCTATAGCGTAGAATGAGATCTTGATCTGACGCAGCAGAGCCTTGGTCTCGTCCTTGTTGAGTGACTCGGGAGCCACGTACAGCAGCTTGGTCACCCCGCTGAGCAGGTCGTCCTTGACTTCCTGAATCTGACTTTTGTTGAGCGATGAGTTGAGGAAGTGGGCCACTCCCTCGGTACCGGAGATGAAACCCCTGATAGCGTCCACCTGATTCTTCATCAGGGCTATGAGGGGTGAGACCACAATCGCCGTTCCTTCCATTACCAGGGCAGGAAGCTGGTAACACAGCGATTTCCCGCCTCCTGTGGGCATCAGGACGAAAGCGTTGCCTCCTCCGATCAGGTGCATCATGATTTTTTCCTGGTCTCCCTTGAACTTGTCGAAACCGAAAAACTTCTTTAAATTGGAATGTAAATCTTCAGAACTAATCTTCATATTTGTTACCTTTGCGCGTCTAAAATTACACAAAAGATTATTTTCTTGCAAATAAATGGAAAATATAATAGAAAAAATGAAGAAATACGCCTCAGAGACCATTGTGACGGAGGCCAAAGCGGTGAGCGTACTTTCTTCAATAGTCGACGACAGTTTCGGGGAAGCGGTGGCTGCGCTCGCTTCCGCAAGGGGCAGAATCGTAGTCTCGGGAGTCGGTAAAAGCGCGCTCATAGCCAGGAAGATGGTGGCAACTCTCAACTCAACCGGCTCCAGAGCCGTGTTCCTCCATTCTTCGGACGCCGTCCACGGGGATATGGGCATGATAGGACCGGACGACGTGGTGCTCTTCATCTCCAAGAGCGGCAACACGGAGGAGATCAGGCGTCTGCTCCCCTTTGTCAGGAAGATGGGCAATCATGTCGTCTCTATTGTCTCATGCAGGGAGTCTTTCCTCGGGACGCACTCAGACAGTCTTATCTACGTCCCTGTGGAGCGGGAGGCCGGTCCGGACAATCTGGCGCCTACCACAAGTACGACCCTGCACCTGGTCGTGTGCGATGCGATAGCCATGGCCCTGTCCCGCTTCCGCAATTTCACGGCGGATGACTTCGCCCGCATCCATCCCGGTGGGTCTCTGGGCAAACGGCTCTATATGAGGGTCGAGGACGTATTTGACAGAACCAACAGGCCGTGGGTGTCCGAAGACGAGGCGATAAAGAATGTCATCATCACCATCTCGTCCCACCGTCTCGGCGCTACGGTGGTGCTGGGACCCGATGGGAATCCGGAGGGCATCATCACGGACGGAGACGTACGGCGTATGGTCGAGAACGGCAAGGATATCAATACTTTGCGGGCCAAGGATATAATGTCCCGCCATCCGAAGACGATAGATGTGGGGGCTCTTGCGGCCGAAGCCCTGAGGAAGATGGAGGAGAACAAGATAACGTCGGTGGTGGTTCTCCGGGAAGGGAAGTACGCCGGCCTGATACATATTCACGACATAATGAGAGAAGGAATACAGTAATGACAACGACATTTGATCCTGACAGCATAGGAATAGCCAACGGCAACTTCTTCGGACTGCCGTGTACGGAAGACGAGGCCCGCATAGTCCTGGTACAGGTGCCCTGGGACGCGACGGTCTCTTATGGAAAGGGTACGGCGCACGGGCCTGAGGCAATGCTGGGGGCCTCCCTTCAGGTGGACCTCTTCGATGAACGGATACCGGGAGCTGCGGACATGAAGGTCTGGACGCTGCCTTCGGACAGGAGTATAGAGGCTCTGAACGCAAGAGCCAGGGAGTCGGCGGACAAGGTCATCTCCGCCCTTGAGCAGGGTGCTGATCCCGGCTCTCTTGCCGGACTCTGCGCCGAGGTCAACACAGCCTCCTCTGTCCTCAATAAGTATGTGGAGACTACTGCCGCGGGGTTCCTGGAGCAGGGCCGCACCGTGGCCGTCATAGGAGGGGAGCACAGCGTGCCCCTGGGGCTGGTCAAGGCCCTCGCCGCCCGTCATCCAGGGATGGGAGTCCTTCACATCGACGCCCATTCCGATACACGCGAAGCCTATGAGGGCTTTACGTATTCCCATGCCTCGATCATGTTCAACGTGATGCGGCAAGTGCCCGGAGTGAAGCGGATAACCCAGGTGGGCATCAGGGATTTCTGCTCGGCGGAGTACAGTCTGATAACATCGTCGCCGCTCTTTGTGCCCTTTACTGACTTCCGTATCCGCGAAAAGCTTTTCACCGGCTCTACGTGGGACAGCGTATGCCTGGACATCATATCTACCCTGCCCCGGGAGGTCTACATCAGTTTCGACATCGACGGTCTGTCTCCGGAGTACTGTCCGGGCACCGGAACTCCTGTTCCCGGAGGCCTTACTTTCGGTCAGGCGGACTGGCTTCTCTGGCGGCTGGCCTCTTCCGGACGCCGTATCATAGGGTTTGATCTCTGCGAGGTCGCTCCAGGCGGAAGCAGTGAGTGGGATGCCAACTCCGGTGTCCGCATGCTTTTCAAGCTCCTGCTGTATACGTCGCTTGCGGAAAAGGAAAAATGCTTATATTTGTAAGCTTAATAAACTGAAACAAACCTATAAGTCATGAACCTGAACCTCAGCTTTAACCGAAACATGTACGTGAACCGCAGGCGTGTCCTGCTCCGGAGAATTGTCCACAGCAGTATGACGGGAGGTGTCCTCCTGCTTGTCTGTGCGGTGGTGGCCGTGATGGCGGCCAACATACCCGCGCTCAATTGGCTTCATAATTTCTGGGACATCAGCTTCGGTTTCTCCTTCGGCGACTCTTCCTTCACCATGCCGGTGCGGCAGTGGGTGGACGATGTGCTGATGGCCATATTCTTCTTCTCGGTCGGACTGGAGATCAAGAGGGAGCTGCTGGTCGGCGAGCTGTCTACTATGAAAAAAGCCATGCTGCCGATGTTCGCCGCCCTGGGAGGAATGATATTTCCCGCGCTTATCTATACATGGTTCAACACAGGGACTCCCTCCGCCTCCGGCTGGGGCATACCCATGGCTACCGACATAGCCTTCGCCATCGGCGTGCTGTCCCTGCTGGGCAACCGCTGTCCCCAGGGGCTCAAGGTGCTGCTGGTGGCCCTGGCTGTCGTGGACGACATAGGGGCGATAATCGTACTGGCGGTCTTCTATCCCTCGCATGAGATACATCTCATCTATCTGCTGTACGCAGCGCTGGTGCTCATTGTCCTTGTACTCATGAACCGCTCCGGCATCCGCACCCTCCTGATGTACATGGTCCTGGGTATAGCCCTGTTCATCTTCATTTTCATGTCGGGAGTGCATGCGACGATAGCCGGAGTGCTGCTCGCAATGACCATACCCGCGAAGACCTCCACCGACGATATCCGCAGTTTCTCCGGACCGGATTCCCCCATCGGAACATTGGAAACTGCACTGCATCCTTGGGTAAATTTCCTCATAATGCCTATATTTGCGCTCGCAAATGCGGGGGTCGTCATAGATTCCTCGGCGATAGGAGAGGGCGTCATGCCTGCAGTGATTCCCGGAGTGTTCTTCGGACTGCTTGTGGGTAAGCCTGTGGGGATATTCATTTTCAGCTGGTTGGCCGTAAAGCTGCGGCTTGCCGGGAAGCCTGAGGGGACGAAGTGGCTGCAGATATTTGCCCTTGGCATACTAGGCGGTATAGGCTTCACGATGTCTATTTTCATCGACAACCTGGCCTTTACGGATCCTCATCTGGTGAACGCCGGAAAGCTCGCCATCCTGTGCACCTCCGTGATTGCAGCCTGCATCGGCCTGGGTGCCTTGTATTTGACAACGAGTAAAACTAAAAATAGTTGATTTAAAAATGAAAAAAACAGTAATTATCGCCGCAGCCGCATGTGCTGCGATTCTGGCGCTCTCTTCCTGCGCCGGTACCTATCAGAAAGGAGACAGAATGCCTGAGAGCACCACTGCCCAGATTGATACGGTGAGCTATGCCCTCGGAATGTATTTCGGCACAATGATTACATCCTCTCCCTTTGGAGAAATAGACCTCGGCATGCTCAATAAAGGATTCAACGATGTTCTCAACGGGAAGGAGACAATGCTGACCCAGGAGAAGATAATGAATGTCATCCAGTCGCACCTGATGGCCCGCAGTACATATGAGACGAACCGCAATGAGGAGCTCGGCGCAGAATTCCTCGCCGCCAACAAGGAGAAGGAGGGAGTCGTAGAGACCGAGTCCGGACTCCAGTACAAGATTGAGACCGAGGGTACCGGCATCGCTCCCGCGATGACCGATACCGTTGAGGTTAACTACGAGGGCCGTCTGATCGACGGTACGGTGTTCGACTCTTCATATGAGAGAGGCGAGAGCACCAAGTTCCCCCTCGACAGAGTCATCAAAGGCTGGGGCGAGGGCCTTACCTATATTAAGGAAGGCGGCAAGATTCAGCTGTACATCCCCTCCGACCTCGCCTACGGTTCGCGCGGCACAGGTCCCATTCCCGGCAACAGCACCCTGATCTTCGACGTGGAGCTCATCAAGGTGTACAAGCACGTTGAGGAGGAGAACGAGGCTGAGACCAAGTAATTCTGAATATATTACGGATAAGTGATGAGCAGGAGGAGTATAATTGTTTTCTCTGTGCTGGCCCTGGTTCTGCTGGGCTGCATAGGCTGGCTTTTCTATTCCCTCTTTTTCGGGGACGGCGACGGAACGTCCGTAAGGACCGACCGCCTCACTGAAGGAGTGGAGGCAGTACCCTCCGATGCCATATTCGTCTTTGAGGCCTCGGGCTTATCCGAAATAGCAGACATGACGGATGACGGGAGTGCCCTGGGCAGACTGCTCGGGTGCATTCCCGAATCCGCTTATGAATGGGAGGCGGCTCTGTCCATGCATTATTCGAGCAAGAACGCGGTGTCTCCGCTTCTGGTACTGTCGGTTCCGGAGGATGAGGATGCGGAACGGGTTCTGTCCGACGTGCTGGACGAGTGCTCCGGTGTCATAGACAAGCGCTATGGCCAGGTCATGGTGCACAAGTCGGCCGTGCCTGACGTCTCCTTTGCGGTCTACGGCCGTTTTCTGGTAGCGAGTCCCTCTCTGGTCATCGTGGAGGCCTCGCTCCGTCATCTGGACAACGGGACGTCCGTGAAGGACGAACCCCTCTACAATCAGATATCAGGCGCCTCCTCCGACCGGGGAGTGCTGCACGTCAATATGGAAAATATCGGCAAGCTCTTTTCCGGGGCGGCGGCTCCGGACTATGTCAGGTACGCCTCTGCATTTCAGAGTTTCGCCGACTGGACTGCGCTGGGACTCGGAGTGGGAGACTCCCCCAGGGTCTTCGAGGGCAGGGCTGTCAGCCTGCGGCAGGGGGAGCGGCTGTGCGATGTGCTCCTCTCTCAGCGGGGACGCCGGCCGGAGGCGTGGTCCGTGGTGCCCTACAGCGCATCCTATATGCTCACGCTTCCTATAACATCCTACAGCGACTATATCCGGGCATATTCGTCATTCGTGGCCTCCGACGGCCGCCGGAATGACTACGAGTATATCAAGGCCTCGGTCACCGTCAATCCCGGGGAAGGAAAGGAGAAGGTGACGCCGGATGCCTTCGTGCGCTCACTGGATCCGGTTGAGGTTGCTGTATTTGCTCTCGATGCTGACGGAGGACGCAGGATTCTGGCTGTCAGATGCGGCAACGAAAAGGCACTGGAGGAGGCGAGGGATACTGTCATAGACTTCAGCTATGGGAAATATCTTCCGGCAGTGCTGGGCGGAGTGTTCGCTCCGTCCTCCGGCGACAGCTGGTGTGTACTCGGAGACTGGGCATTCATGGGCGGCAGGGAGGACCTGACGGCCCTGCGGCAGTCCAGGGCGGCCGGTACTTTTTTCTCACTTGCGGACTATCTTTCCCAGACTCCGGCTTCGGGAGAGCTCAGGGAGCTGTCCTGCTTCTCGCTGATGGTCAATGCCGGGCGCTACGCCGATGCGGCGGCCTCATATTTCAAGGAACCGTATTCGGAGACAGTGCGCGGAGCCTTCGGAAAGAAAAATCTGGAACTGCTGTTCCTCAATACGTATAAGGCGGGTAATGATCTTGGTCTCAGGTTCTCCCTATATCAGGAGGACCTTACGGAGCTTCCTCAACCTTCCGGAGCAGGAGAGGGAACTGACGGGACCGTTGTGGAGGATATGCCGGTGACCGTGCCGGAAGGACCTTTCCCGGTGAAGAATTTTGTCGACGGTTCGCAGAACTGGCTGGAGCAGCTTGACAACTATGACCTGAGGCTCCTCGGAGCATCGCGCAATCCGGTGTGGACCGTGAAGTTCGATGCTCCCGTATGCGGAACTGTAAGACAGATAGACTATTTGAAAAACAACAAGCTGCAGATGCTTTTCGGAGCCGGAGACAAAGTCTGGCTTCTGGACCGTCTGGGCCGCAAGGTAGGCCGTTTCCCCATCTCCCTGGGCAAGGAGATCCTGCTGGGACCGGACGTGTACGATTTCAATGATGACAAGAACTACACCATGATGGTGCTGCATACGGACAATACCCTGTGTCAGTACGATATCGACGGGAAGCCCATTCCCGGCTGGAACCCCGTGACCCTCAGCGAGAGGATTATGTCTCTTCCCGAGCAGGTGAAGATAGGGGACAGGATATACTGGGCCGTGAGAACTTCCTATCAGGCCCTGCTGTATGACGTTCATGGCACGATATGTGCTGATTTCTCAAGGAAGAACAAACTTAGGAAAGACACTGAATTCGAGCCCGTCTCGTCCCACGAGGTGGCTGTTACCGCGGCCGACGGCCGGGAGCTGGTGCTGGACATCAGCGACGGCTCTTTCAGAAAAAGATAACAGGCATGATATTCAATATTCTCATTTTTATCATTCTCGGCGGGCTTCTGATGATTATAGCCCTGCCTCTTCTGCTGCTCAGGGCTTTCAAGAGCCGGGTCGGACGTCACTATACACGCAGGCAGAACCGGGAGGGAGAAGTGACTGTCTCCGGGCAGGATGCTGCTGCCGGCGAGAAGATCATCGGCGACAATATCGGAGAATATGTGGATTATGAGGAGGTTGATGACAGGAAAAAATAGGCAATATCCGGACTGATGAGCTCATTCAAAAGAATTTTATCCTACGCTAAGCCCTACAGCCGTTTCTGGCCGGGTTATCTGGCGTTCTCTATACTGTCGGTAATATTCGGCGTAGTCAATTATGCTCTTATCAAGCCTCTGCTGGAGGTGCTTTTCGATCCTGACGCTGTGGAGAAATTCTCCGCCATGCCCGAGTTCTCCCTGAGCGTGGATTATTTCTACGGAGTGTTTCAGTACTACCTGACCAGGATACTGGAGGCCAACGGAGTGCTCAGAGGACTGATGTTCGTATGTATTGTCCTGATCCTGACATCATTTCTCTCCAACCTCACCCGTTTTCTCTCGCAGAAGATTCTGGTCAACATGAAGACCTGCGTGATGAAGAACATCCGTACCGACCTTTTCAATAAAATCACCCGTCTCAACGTCGACTATTTCAAGCAGAACCGTACGGGTGACATCCTCTCGAGCGTCTCCAATGACGTCAATGAGGTGCAGAACAGTGTCGCCAGCAGTTTTCACATCCTCTTCAGGGAACCGTTGCTGATCATCGGCTTCCTCATAGGGCTGTTCTACATGTCGCCCAAGCTGACCCTGCTGACCCTTGTCACCCTGCCCATATCGGCCTTTGCCATAGGTGCGGTAACCCGCAGGCTCAAAAGCGGCGCAACCCGGACTCAGGCTCTTATGGGCCGTATCATAAGCCATTTCGAGGAAGCTATCTCGGGGACGAGGATAATCAAGGCCTTCAATGCCCAGAAATATGTGCGTGACCACTTCGACCGTACCAACGAGGAGCACAAGAGCGTCAGCCGTGCGATGTATACGCGCCAGGAGCTGGCGTCCCCGCTTTCCGAATTCCTCGGCATATCGGTTGCTGCGGCCGTGCTCTTCTACGGAGGTGTGCTGCAGATGAAGGGCGAGCTGGGCATGAGCCTTTCGGGCTTCATCGTCTACATCGCATTCTACTGGAGGGTCCTGGAGCCTTCGAAGGCCATTGCCTCGGCCTACTCCAACGTCCAGAAGGGCCTGGTGTCCGGCAACAGGATATTCGCCATCCTGGATGCCGAGCCTTCGATCCGCAAGGCAGACCATCCGGTGCATATAAGCGGTTTCAAGGAATCAATAGAATACCGTCACGTCTCCTTCAAGTATACCTCGGACTATGTCCTCAAGGACATAAACCTTACGATTCCCAAAGGGAAGATGGTGGCGGTCGTGGGACCGTCGGGAGCCGGAAAGTCGACTTTGGCCGACCTGCTGCCCAGATTCTATGACGTGACCGACGGGGGCATATTCATTGACGGCACGGATATCAGGCAGTATTATCCCAAGGAACTCATATCCCTGATGGGTATTGTTACCCAGGAGGCGATACTCTTCAACGACACCGTGCGCAACAACATCACCTTCGGTATGGAGAACGTCCCCGACGAGGATGTCGTCAGAGCTGCCCGGATAGCCAATGCGGACGAGTTCATTTCCCAGATGGAGCACGGATACGACACCAACATAGGCGACCGCGGAGGCAAGCTCTCCGGAGGGCAGAGGCAGAGAATCGCCATAGCCAGGGCCGTCCTCAAGAATCCTCCTATCCTCATCCTGGACGAGGCCACCTCCGCACTGGACACCGAGAGCGAGCGTCTGGTGCAGGATGCCCTTACCAGACTGATGGAAAACCGCACCTCCATAGTCATCGCGCACCGTCTCTCCACTATCCAGCATGCCGATGAGATCCTCGTGATGAAGGAGGGCCGCATAGTCGAGCGCGGCACCCATGCCTCTCTCCTGGCATCGGGCGGACTGTACTCCCATCTTTGCGATATGCAGACATTTAACTGAACCGGAAATACTAAAACCGAAATATGGAACAGCACAAGTCTCTTAACAAAATCATAGAAGCCAGTATCAGGAAGAACTGGGATTACCCGGCATTGTCGGACTACAACGGGGTCACCCTGTATTACAGGGATGTGGCGCGCAAGATAGAGAAGATACACATAATGCTGGAGATGTGCGGACTGCAGAGAGGGGACAAGATAGCCATCTGTTCCCGTAACCAGGCCAACTGGGCTGTGTCCTTTCTCGCGGCCCTGACCTATGGAGCGGTCCCTGTGCCTCTGCTGCATGAGTTCAAGAGCGGCAACATATACCACCTTGTCAATCATTCCGAGTCCAGGGTGTTCTTTGTCGGAGACATGGTGTGGGAAGGTCTCAATCAGGCGGAGATGCCGGGCCTTGACGCCATTATCCTGATGAATGATTTTTCCCTGCTCTATGCCGGGAATGACAGGATAACCGATACCAGGGAGCATCTCAACGAGCTGTTCGGCAAGAAGTATCCCAACCGCTTCGGCCCTGACTGCATCAACTACTATGAGGATTCCCCCGAGGAGCTGGCTATCATCAACTACACGTCCGGAACATCCGGGTTCTCCAAGGGAGTGATGCTGCCTTACCGCTCTCTCCTTTCCAACGTCCTCTTCGGTTTCGAGGTGCACGGCCATCTGTCCAACAAGTCCAACTGCGTGTCGATGCTGCCCACCGCCCATATGTACGGCATGATGTTCGAGTTTCTGGTAGAGTTCTGCTCAGGAAGTCACGTGCATTTCCTCACCCGTCTTCCGACCCCGAAGATCATCCTCGATGCCATGGGCTCAGTCAGACCCGATCTCATCGTCACCGTCCCCCTGGTCATCGAGAAGATATACAAGAAGAAGCTCGAGCCCATAATCAACCGCCGCGACATCCGTCTGCTGCTGCGTCTTCCCGTCATCGACGAGAAGATACTCAGGCGTATCAACCATCAGCTTGACGAGGCTTTCGGAGGTAAGTTCAAGGAGGTTATCATCGGCGGAGCCGCTTTCAACCGTGAGGCCGAGGCATTCTTCCGGAGGATAGGATTCCGCTTTACGGTGGGCTACGGTATGACGGAGTGCGGCCCCATCATCACATATGCTCCATGGGACAGAACCAAGCTCTATTCCTGCGGCAAGGCTGCGCCGAGGATGCAGGTGATGATAGATTCCGCGGATCCGGCGAATGTCCCCGGAGAGATTCTGGTCAAGGGAGACAATGTGTTCCTGGGCTACTACAAGAACGGGCAGGCTACTGCCGAGGCATTCACCGAGGACGGATGGTTCCGTACCGGAGACATGGGCGTAATCGACGCCGACGGTTTCCTCTTCATCAGGGGCCGCTGCAAGAGCATGATTCTCGGTCCTTCAGGCCAGAACATCTATCCCGAGGAGATAGAGGGCGAGATCAACAACATGCCCTATGTCATCGAGTCCCTGGTCGTCGAGGACGGCGGAGGCCTGCGTGCTCTGGTCTATCCCGACACTGAGATGGCCGAGGCCGACGGACTCTCGAAGGATGAGATGCTTGCCAGGATACAGCAGAATATCAAGGAAATGAACGCACATCAGCCCGGCTACTGCAAGGTGGGCGCGGTGGAGCTTTTCCCCGAGGAATTCGAGAAGACTCCCAAGAAGAGCATCAAGAGATATCTCTATCAGAGAACGAACAAATAGTTTATCACGACAGACAGTATGACCAAGCAAGAGCAGTTTGACCGCAGTTATCTGGAAATGGCGAGGGTCTGGGCCAAGAACTCCTACTGCACGCGCAGAAAGGTGGGCGCCCTGCTCGTCAAGGACCGGATGATCATATCGGACGGTTTCAACGGGACCCCGTCCGGTTTCGAGAATATCTGCGAGGATCCCGCGACAGGCAAGACCAAGCCCTACGTGCTGCATGCCGAGGCGAACGCCATAACCAAAGTGGCGAAGTCCGGCAACAACAGCGAGGGCGCCACACTATATGTCACCGACGCACCGTGTCTGGAATGCGCGAAACTCATAGTTCAGGCCGGAATAAAGCGGGTGGTGTACCTTATCGAATACAGTGTCAGAGACGGTATCGAGCTGCTGCGCAGGGCCGGCATCGAAGTCTGCAAATATGATCTGCCGTAGCCATGGCCGAACCTGACAATTACAGAATACTCAAGCTCGTTCTGTGGTCGCTGATAATGCTCCTGGCAGGGAGTATCATCACCAGGACGGTGGATTCCCGCAGGGAGGCTCCCGCTCTGCTGGAGACAGGTCACGGCTGGGACAAGGTGAGGCTGGTCCTGCAGCAGATAGAAAGCAATTATGTAGATTCGATAGACTACGGCAAGGTTACCGAGGAGATACTGCCTCTCATTCTGAGCGAGCTGGACCCGCATTCGGTCTACCTGCCGCCCAAGAACCTGCAGGAGGCAAATGAGGAACTGGAGGGCAATTTCGACGGCATCGGAGTGACATTCAACCTCCCTGAGGACACTGCGATAGTCATCAGCGTGATAGCCGGAGGACCCTCGGAGCGGGCCGGCCTGATGTCCGGAGACCGCATCATCACCGTGGACGGACGCAACGTCGCCGGAGTCAGGGTCAACCAGGACTCGCTGGTGTCAATGCTCAAGGGACCGTCCGGCTCGAAAGTAAGCCTGGGCATCATGAGGGACGGAGGAATGGTGGATTTCGACGTGGTGCGCGACAAGATACCTGTCAAGAGTATAGACGTGGCATACATGATAGACGATACGACAGGCTACATGAAGCTCTCCAAGTTCACCCGCACCAGCTATGATGAATTCGTTGCGGCTCTACCCGGCCTGCAGGATGCCGGGATGAAAAGGCTGATTTTCGATATCAGGGACAATACCGGAGGCTATCTGGACCAGGCCCTGCTGCTGTCCAACGAGTTTCTGCCCGGAGGAAGTCTCATCGTGTATATGGAGGGCGCTCACCGAGACAGGCAGAATTTCTATGCCGACGGTACCGGGAAATGCCAGGACATCCGGCTCTCGGTGCTGGTCAACGAGAACAGCGCCTCTTCCAGCGAGATTTTCGCCGGTGCCATGCAGGACAATGACCGCGGGACTGTCTACGGTCGTAGGACCTACGGCAAGGGACTGGTGCAGGAGCAGATATACTTTACGGATCTTTCCGGAATCCGCCTGACAGTGGCCCGTTTCTACACCGCCACCGGGCGTTGTATCCAGAAACCCTACACCCCGGGGGATGAGCTGGGCTATGTCTATGACATTTACGAGAGATATGAGCACGGCGAGATGACCAATGCCGACAGCATCGTCCGGAATGACTCTCTCCGCTATGTCACTCCCAAGGGCAAGGTGGTCTACGGCGGAGGCGGCATCATACCCGATGTCTTCGTTCCAGTCGATACCGTCGGGGTGACGGACCTGCTGGTGAATATCAACCGTCAGGCTCTGACTGTGAAGTACTCTGCGGAAGTGGCCGACCGCTACCGGGCCGAGCTTCGGGATGCCGGGACTCTGGATGAGCTCAACCGCCTGCTGGACAGCATGAATCTTGAGGACGGCTTCCTTTCATACATCTCCGGTCGCGGTGTGTCCGTAGATTCCCGCCAGTGGGAGATTTCCGGAGATATCATCATGGTTCAGCTCAGGGCTCTGGTCGGAAGGTATTCTCCTCTGGATGACAGAGCGTTTTATCCGATTATCGCAGAAATTGACAATGTCATACAGGCGGCGGTGAAGTAATTTTTTCACATTCCGTATACAAGTTCAGGAAAAAATACTATCTTTGCACTCCCGTTTGAGGGAAAGTGTCTGCCCGGATGGTGAAATTGGTAGACACGCTAGTTTCAGGGACTAGTGGCCGCAAGGCTGTGCAGGTTCGAGTCCTGTTCCGGGCACTTAACGAAGGCAGATGAGAATCTGCCTTTTTTAATTCCTACTGCAATGAAAGTGCTTATTATCGACGATGAGCGGAGCATCCGCAACACACTCAAGGAGATACTTGAGTTCGAGGGACATCAGATAACACTGGCGGAGGACGGGACTTCCGGTCTGGAGGCCGCTGCCGCAAACCGTTTCGACGTTATATTCTGTGATATCAAGATGCCGGGGATGGACGGAGTCGAAGTTCTCGACAAGCTCGTCGAGAACGGCAACGATACACCGGTGGTGATGATTTCAGGACACGGATCCATAGATACGGCCGTGGAGTGTATCAAGAAGGGTGCTTTCGATTTCATCCAGAAGCCGCTGGACCTCAACAGGATCCTGATAACCTTGAAAAATGCCACTGACAAGGGCTCTCTGGTGCGTGAGACCAAGATTCTCAAGAAGAAGGTAGGAGGAGTGCAGGAGATTATCGGCGAGTCGCCGGCGATAGTCCGCATCAAGAACATGATAGACCGTGTCGCCCCCACGGATGCGAGGGTGCTCATCACCGGATCCAACGGTACAGGCAAGGAACTGGTGGCAAGATGGCTGCATGAGAAAAGCGACCGCGCGTCAATGCCCTTTGTCGAGGTCAACTGCGCGGCCATCCCCGGTGAGCTTATAGAAAGCGAGCTCTTCGGTCATGAGAAAGGTGCGTTTACGGGGGCCCAGAAACAGCACAAGGGTAAGTTTGAGCAGGCTGACGGCGGAACCCTCTTCCTGGACGAGATAGGCGATATGTCCCTTGCGGCCCAGGCCAAGGTACTCCGCGTACTGCAGGAGAACAAGCTTACAAAGGTCGGTGGAGACAAGGATATAACGGTGAACGTCCGGGTGATAGCCGCTACCAATAAGAACCTGAAGGAGGAGATCGAGAAGGGAACTTTCCGCGAGGACCTCTACCACCGTATCAGCGTTATCGTCATCCGTGTGCCTTCGCTTGCCGAGAGGAGGGAGGATATCCCCATGCTCATCGGGCATTTTATCAAGCAGATATGCCAGGATTCCGGCAAGCCGGTCAAGGAAATCGACGCGGATGCCGTAGAGGAGCTGTGCAGTCATGCGTGGAGCGGCAACATCCGTGAGCTGCGCAATGTCGTCGAGCGCCTGCTGATTCTTTCCAATGCGCGCATCACCAAGGACGATGTGATGATGTTCGCCCTTCCCAACTGACACTGACGCAACTGAGCGTTTTCAGGTGACGTCTTCGCTGATTCTGCTGTATGTCGGCAGCTCGACGGTAAAGTCGGCCCCTCCCAGCTCCTTGGACTGGGTATAGTAAATGTCGCCGTGGCTCTGTGTGACTATGCTCTTGCAGATGGCCAGACCGAGACCCGAGCCTTTTGTCTTGGTCGTGAAGTTGGGGCTGAAGAGTTTTTTCAGATTCTCCTCTGAGACGCCGCTTCCGTTGTCCTCGACATCTATACGGTAGCGGCCCGGAGTCATTTTGAGAGTGATGTGTATGACTCCCCTCTCCTTGGTTTCCACTGCCTGTATCGCATTGGTTATCAGATTGACAAAAGTTCTTGTAATCTGCTCTTTCCTTGTAAGTACCACCGCTCTGTCGACGTGGTGACGGAAAACCAGTTCTATGTTGTCCCTGTTGTCGAAGAGGATTTTCTGCTCCGAGAGAATCTCCACCAGGTCGACTTCGGTCTCCTCCTCCCTGTACAGTTTCGCGAAACTCGAGAATTCGCTGGCCGTATTGGACAGTATGTCTATCTGCTCGATGAGGGAGGACGACAGGGACTCGAACTTGTCCTGCCAGTCGGGGCAGCCCTGCTTTTTCATGCGTACGAGGTGCTGGATGCTCAGCTTCATGGGTGTAAGCGGATTCTTGATCTCATGGGCTATCTGACGGGCCATCTCGCTCCATGCCTTTTCCCTTGCGCTCTGGGCCAGCTCCTTGGTCTTGCGGTCGAGGTCGTCAATCATCTGGTTGTAGGTCCTTACCAGCAGGCCCAGCTCGTCGTCGCCCTTGTAGTTGATGTACCCGGCCTTGTGGGAGATATCCATGGCCTGCATGTTGCGGCTGATTTCCTTGAGGGGCCTGGTGATGGAGTTGGACATAGTGATACCGAAAAAGAGTGCAATGATGATCAGCAGCAGGTAGAGGTTGACGATGGCCGCGATGATAGGAGTCGCGTCATACTCGAAGTTGTTGTCGTTGATGAAGAAAGGGATGTTGGCTATTGCCAGCAGCACTCCGTTCTCATTGTAGATGGGGGTGTACAGGGAGTAGTAGTTCAGGGTCGAGATGCTCTCTTCCTGAATTACCTGCATCCGCCTGTTGTACACCAGGGCCTCGTAAGCTTCCGGATTCATGCGGGAACTGGCCAGATATTCGTTGAATACCTCCGGCTTGGTGGTGCGGATCAGCCTTCCTTCGGGGTCGAAGAGGTTGATGTCCACCTGGGAGCTCTGGGAGACGGCGTCCATGGCGCTGAACACTTCTACTGTATTCAGCTGGCCGTAGTTCTCTGTAGTGCGCGTCATCTTGTTCAGGGTGCCCTGTACTGACAGCAGGGTCTCCTCCATCATCATGTTGTTGTTGCCGTTGACATATCTTATGATGAGGATTATACTGCCTATAGCCATGATAATCAGTGCACCCACCATCGAGATGGTGAGCAGGACCGTCATCTTCATCCGGAACGACCGCTTCGGCCTGAACAGCGATTCTCTGTGCCGTTTGCGGAAGAGTCTGGGAAGCGCTATCAGTATCAGCCCGAATACCAGGAGTACGTAGGAGAACGAGATCATCGACGGGATGAGGCCCCTGGCCGGACGGCTGACAGCGATAACCTTGGTCCCGGGCAGTTTGTTTACGAACAGGACAGTCTCCTCGAGGAAGTAGTGGGAGAATCCCTCCTCGTAGCTGTACGCATTGATCGATACGGGAAAGTTGTATCTGCCCTGGTGGCTGGTGATCCTGCCGTTGTGGTACTTGGCCATGGAGTAGGGGTAGCGGACGGTGTTGGCCGCGGGATTGATGTTATCCAGCAGGGACGAGGGATAGCCTACGTTGTCGGAGCTGGTCTTGGAGTCGATTTCCAGATACAGGTCGTAGCGCATGTCTCCGCGGATGATGCTGAACGCGCCCAGGTAGCTGATGCTGTTCTTGAAATAGTCCAGATAGTAGAAGGCCGAGTTGTCGGACAGCCTCACTCCGTAATTGTCGATGATGTCCTTGTAGTACAGGAAGCAGTTGACAGGTCCTGAGTAGTCTTCCGTGAGTATGTTCTGATACCGGTTGCAGACTGCCAGGCGGATGTTGTATTCCGGCAGGATGTTGAAGAAGTACCTTTCGGCAAGTCTGTTGAGTATGATGTTCTCGTAATCCGGATTGCCGGTCAGCCGCCGCACCAGTGGATCTGCGGCAATGCTCTTCTCGATGGCCTGCAGCTGCATTTCCAGTGACAGGTCCCTCTCGATGGCCAGCCGTCCGGTGAGCATCCGTATGTTCTCGCATTCTTTCTGGAAGCTGAAAACCCCCACGCACGCCGTGATGTATATCGAGGATGCCAGCACGTATCCCAGAGTCAGCCGTTTGGAGTGCCTTTTGCGCCTGCGTCTGTAATGGCTGCTGGCTAGGGGGATGAAGATGTTGAGCAGCAGGAGCATGGCCAGGAAGAGCAGGCCGTAGGTCAGGAACGTGACTATGGTGTACAGGGATATGTTGTTGATCTGGAATAGGTCGAAGTTAATGCTGGAGTTGAGGATGAGGGACCTGACGGAGATGTGGATGTATACGGCTATAGCTGCGACGGCCAGGCCTATGGAAGCGGTCTTTATGTTGCGGGCAGCCTTGTTTTCGGTGTTGCGGATGTCCTTGATGATGGGCTTTCTGGAGCTGTATACGGCTATGCAGTACAGCAGGATGAAGACGTGAAAGACAATCAGTGCCCCGAAGGAATTGAAATTGCCGTCGGCGTAGAGCATCGGCGAGAAGAAGCGTGAGTCTGCCGGGATGTCCCTTATCATCATGAAGGAGCACAGCTGCATGACGAAGATGCCTCCGAGGGTGAAGTACAGGGATACGATGCTCTTGTATCGGGTGTGGAACGAGAGGATGGCCATCAGGGCCAGTACCAGGGCGGCCCACCTCATGCCTGAGGACTGGTGGTCGCTTTCTGTCAGGGACTCCCTGCGGAGCAGCGAGAATGCCGGGGTGCCGTCGGAGGTGCAGACCACGTTTACATCGTCAATGTACACCGGAGCCGTGACGTAGGAGCTGTTGAGGCCTATGCGGCGGTTGACGGAGTTGTGCAGGACGGTGTTCTCGGAGGAATACTGCACCATGACCTCTATCGCACCTATGACAGTCATGTCGCCCTGCCTGAACACTTTTGCTATGTACCACGAATGCCCCAGGTTGACATACTGCACCGGCTCGCTTAGGAATGCCAGGGGTAGGTTGAATATGTTGCGGTTGCGGAGATCATGGATGCGGTACCAGAAGGAGGCGGTTGTGCTGATGTCGTCGTTGCTTATGGGGAAGGTGTTGACCCAGCTCTGCAGCTCTCCGTCCACATACCGGTACAGCACCATGTCTTCGGGGAAATCCTCGAAGCCGAGCCATTCGTCACGGGGTGTGCTGAAGGCCCTGTCCACGTACTTCTGCAGGACGTTCTCCCTTTTGTGAAGCATATTCTCTACCTTGGCGGTCCTCCTGCCCGGAGAGGTGGTGGACAAGTGGAAGAAGGACAGCAGGAAACAGCACAGGGCGAGGAACCAGAATATGGAAATCCGGTTCCGGGACAGAGTCAGCTTTATTTTCCTCAGCAGTGTGTTCATGTGCACGCAGTGCTATTCGTTGTGGTACGGTTCGCCCTTTATTATGGTCATGGCCCGGTACAGCTGCTCCTCGAAGAAGAGACGTATGATCTGATGAGAGAAAGTCATGTCCGACAGCGACAGCATTTCCGTTGCGGCCTCCCTTACTTTTGGGGAGAATCCGTAGGCGCCTCCTATTATGAACACCAGGCTCCTGCAGCCGGAGTCCATCAGCTTCCCCAGTCTCGCGGCCCATGCCGTGGACGTGTACCTCTCACCCTTCTCGTCGAGCAGGACCACGCGGTCCCCTTCTTTCAGCTTCTTGAGTATGAGCCCGCCTTCCTTTTCCTTGATTTCTGCGGGAGACAGGGAGGCCGTGCCGGAAAGCGCCGGTATCTCGATTCTGGAGAATCCGATGTACCGGCCCAGGCGCTTTTCGTACATGGCCATGCCTTCCTTGACGAAGTCGAAGGAGGTCTTGCCCACTGTTATCAGGGTGATTTTCATGTTTATGTCCTAATTCCCATACAAAAGTAGCAAAATTTGCACCATAATTGGCCTGAATTTTGCTATTGTGTGAACAAAAAAGGAATAAATTGATGAACAGGTTGGTTTTAATACTTGGACTTCTGTCTTTTCTTCCGATGCGGGCCATGTCCCAGAACGTGGTCAAAGCCGGTGTCGAGAAGGATGAGAGCAGCGTATTTGTTCCTATTGCCAAATATCTGCAAAGAGGTGATGCAGAGTGTCTTGCAGCATGGTTTGCGGATAACCTTCAAGTCAATGTGATGGGCACCGTCTCCAACTGCAGCCGCTCGCAGGCCCGTCAGATTATCCGCAATTTCTTTACTAACTATACACCCCGCAACTTCGACATAGTCTATAAGAGCGGCACCTATCCCATGGAATATGCTGTGGGAAACCTGGACAGCGGCGGCAATATCTTCACGGTCACGATTCTGGTCAAGACCAACGATGCCGGTAACTATATCGAGCAGCTCAAAATCGAAAAACAGTAAACGCATCATAGCGGGCAAACTGCTGCGTTGTCTGCGGTATCGCGGCTTGCATTTTACCTGCTCTGAAGCGTTTACTACGATAGGTACGCTGTACCGCAACGGCAGGAAAACACGGGAAATGCTGCCGTTGTGGAAGAGGTTACGCGCCGGCTATTTTTGGCGCATGAAGATACGGATGGGACAGCCGGTGAAGTCGAAGTGCGAGCGCAGCTTATTCTCCAGATATCTCTTGTAAGGTGCCCCGATGTACTGCGGCAGATTGCAGAAGAAGGCAAATGAGGGACAGGGCGTAGGCAGCTGTGTGACGTACTTGATCTTGATGAACTTGCCCTTGGTCGAGGGGGGAGGATAGTTCTCGATCTCCTCGAGCATGACCTCGTTGAGGGTGGAGGTGGGTATCTTCCTGGAGTAGCTGGACCAGACCTTGGCAGTGGCGTCCAGCACGTCGAGGATTCTCTGTTTCTTGATTACCGACGTGAATATGACCGGGATGTCGCTGAAGGGGGCGAGCCGCTTGCGGATGGACTCGGCGTATTCCTTCATGGTGTTGCCCGTCTTGTTCTCTATGAGGTCCCACTTGTTGACGGCCACTACGCAGCCCTTGCTGTTCTTGAGGATGAGGTTGAAGATGGCCATATCCTGGGCTTCGACTCCGTACTGGGCGTCGATCATCAGGATGCAGACGTCCGAGTGCTCGATGGCGCGGATGGCCCTCATCACGGAGTAGAACTCCAGGTCCTCGCTGACCTTGGTCTTCTTGCGGAGGCCGGCGGTGTCGACGAGGATGAACTCGTGGCCGAACTTGTTGTAGTACGACTCCACTGCATCGCGGGTGGTGCCGGCCACAGGGGTGACGATGTTGCGCTCCTCCCCGAGGAAGGCATTGGTGATGGATGACTTGCCGGCGTTGGGCCGGCCTACGATGGCGATGCGGGGAACTCCGGCGTGCGGGTCTTCCACGGCCTTGTCGGCCGGGAGCATGGAGACGAGCTTGTCCAGCATGTCCCCGGTGCCGCTGCCGTTGGCCGAGGAGATGTCCCAGGGATCGCCCAGCCCCAGGGAGTAGAACTGATATGAGTCGAAGCGTTTCTCGGCGTTGTCCACCTTGTTGACCACCAGCAGGACGGGCTTGGCGCTGCGGCGCAGGATGTCGGCTATCTCCTCGTCGAAGTCGGTGATGCCGGTGCCCACTTCCACCAGGAAGAGAATTACGTCGGCCTCCTCGATGGCGATCATCACCTGCTTGCGGATCTCCTCCTCGAAGACGTCCTCCGAGTTGGAGGTATATCCGCCGGTATCCACTACCGAGAAGGTGGTGCCGCACCACTCGCACTGACCGTAATGGCGGTCGCGGGTGACTCCGGCCGTCTCGTCGACGATGGCCTGGCGCATGCCTACAAGGCGGTTGAAAAGGGTCGATTTACCTACGTTGGGTCGTCCTACTATGGCTACTAAACTCATACTCTTTCTTGTTCTATTTCTTCTGTTCTGCAGGATGGTGGTCGCAGCTGCCCAGGGCGTTGAGGCCGCAGTCCGAGCAGGATGCCCCGTCGCAGGAGGCGGCGCCTCCCCGCTTGGGCCCCCAGAGCTTCATCTCCTCCTCCTTGGCGCAGATGATGCCCCGCTTGCGGAGCTCCTTGCTGTGCCCTATCTCACTGTCGGGGAAGGGCTTCTTCCGGAAGATGATGTTGAAGCACATGATGAAGACCGCGAGGCCTACGAAGATGATTGCTGCGATTAGAATTTCCATTGTACCTATTATTATTTATTCCGCCGGCTCGACCCATTTGCTCCTGTCCAGGAGAGGGGCGGTGCTCAGCCGTATCATGGGGGCCAGCTGGTGGACCTTGAAGGCCGCGGCCTTGCGGAGCCGGATGATTCTGTCCACGAGCCCCTTGTCCACGCCTTCCTGCAAAATCTGTTCCGCGCTGCAGCCGCCCTCGTTGAGGCGGTAGAGTACGGGGTCGAGGACGTCGTAGGGCGGGAGGGAGTCGGTGTCCTTCTGGCCTTCCTTCAGCTCGGCCGAGGGGGCCTTGGTGATGGTCGAGGAGGGGATGACCTCGCCGTTGCGGTTGATCCAGGCGGCCATCTCGTAGACCTCGGTCTTGTAGAGGTCGGCGATGACCATCAGGGCGCCGCAGAGGTCGCCGTAGAGGGTGCCGTAGCCCATCGAGAGCTCGCTCTTGTTGGTGGTGTTCAGGAGCAGAGCCCTGTGCCGGTTGGAGTAAATCATCAGGATGGTGCCGCGGATGCGGGCCTGGAGATTCTCCTGGGTGGTGTCCCAGTGGAAGTCCCCCTCGAAGAGAGGCTCGGTCTCCTTCATGAACCGGTCGTAGACGGCGCTGATGGGGACGATGTGGTATTTTATTCCGAGATTGTCGGCCAGGGTCACCGCGTCATTGACGGAGTGGACGGTGGACCAGGAGGAGGGCATGAGGATGCCTGTGACATTGTCCTTGCCCAATGCCTCCACCGCCAGTGCCGCCACTACCGCGGAGTCCAGACCTCCGGACAGGCCCAGTACGGCCCGGGACATTCCCGCCTGAGCGAAAAAGTCCCGGATGGTGCGGATGATGCGGCTGTGTACGTCCCCGATGTTAGAACCCGAATGCATCGCTGATGGATTTGTAGTTGTAAATACGGTCGATAACCTCTGCGAACATGTCTGCAACGGAGAGGACGGTGAATTTCGAGAGGTCGGTGCCTGCGGGGGCTCTTAGGGGTATGGTGTCGGTTACGACCACCTCCTGGAGGGCGGACTTGTTGATACGCTCGTAGGCCTGACCGGAGAATACCGGGTGGGTGGCCATGGCCCTTACGCTGAGGGCACCCTTCTCCATGAGCATGTCGGCGGCCTTGGTGATGGTGCCGGCGGTGTCGATCATGTCGTCGATGATGACTATGTTGCGGCCCTCCACGTCTCCGATGGCGGTCATGGATCCTACAACGTTGGGACGCTCACGCGACTTGTGGCAGATGATCATGGGGCAGCCCAGCACGCGGGAGTAGGCGTTGGCTCTCTTGGCGCCTCCCATGTCGGGAGCTGCTATCGAGAGGTTGTCCAGCTGCATGTCGCGCAGGTAGGGCAGGAAAATGGTGCTGGCGTATATGTGGTCTACCGGGAAATCGAAGAAACCCTGGATCTGGTCGGCGTGCAGGTCGGTGGTGATGACCCTGTCGCAGCCGGCGGCGACGAGAAGGTTTGCGACAAGCTTGGCTCCGATGGATACTCTGGGACGGTCCTTGCGGTCCTGACGGGCCCATCCGAAGTAGGGAATGACGGCGATGACCTTGTAGGCCGATGCGCGTCGGGCGGCATCGATCATGAGCAGGAGCTCGAAGAGGTTGTCCAGGGGAGGGAAGGTGGACTGCACGATGAAGGTGGTGGTTCCGCGGACGGATTCGTTGAAGGCGGGCTGGAACTCGCCGTCACTGAAGTCAGTGACTATGGAGTCTCCGAGGTCGAGGCCGAGGGACTTTGCTATTTTCTCGGCCAGATAGCGTGATCCTCTGCAGGAGAAGATCTTGATTCCATGGGTGTGGGTTGTGGTGTGGTTCATATGGTCAGTGTTTTATCGTTGGTCTTCAGTTGTTTCTGCCGTTGCTCCCCTCAGGTCGGCGTCTATGACGTCGAGGATGGCTTCCTTGCCGATGCGTTTCTCGGATGAGGCGGGAATGACGGTCACCTCAGGCTGTATGGCGCCGATGGTGCGGGTCATGTAGGCCAGGCTGCGGTCCAGGGCTGATCTGGAGAGCTTGTCGCACTTGGTCAGGATGACGGTGAAGGGGATGCCGGCTCCTGCCACGGCGGTGATGAAGCTGCGGTCTATCTCCTGCAGCTCGTGCCTGGAGTCCAGCAGGATGAACAGCCGTGCGAGCTCTTCCGACCGGCTGACATAGTTCTCGATCATGGCTTTCAGGGTAGCCTGCGCCTTTTTGGATGCCTTGGCAAATCCGTAGCCTGGAAGGTCTACCAGATACCACTTGTTGTTGATCAGGAAATGGTTGACCAGTATCGTCTTCCCAGGCATGGACGATGTCTTGGCCAGGTCCTTGCGGCCGCACAGCATATTGATGAGCGAGGACTTGCCCACATTGGACCGTCCGATGAAGGCGTACTCGGGCGCTCTCAGCTTAGGTTTCTGAGTCACGTTGGTGCTGCTTCCCTGGAATATGGCCGTCTTGATTATCATACCTTATTCAAAACGACAAAAGTAGCAAATTTTCCATACCGTGCCAAGTCTTTTTCGACTGGCAGTGTTCTGCCCGGCTCAGGATCTCCTTTTGTCTTTTTTCGAAAGTCTGTCAAACATTGCCTTGAAAGTAGCGGCGGAGTGAAATCCTGGAGAAAAAAAGAATGTGTAGCCTTCAATCTGTATTTCATGGATATTGTACTTGGCAAGCTGAGAAATGAAATACTGGCTACGTGTAAGCATGTCCATGGTGGACAGGTCCTTGTAGTTGCTGCTGGTGACATCCATGCAGTTTATCGCAATTCCGAATCTGCCTTCATCAGTTGTTGTGGCGACAAATGAATCTATTTCAAACAGTGTCATCGGAGCCAAGAATGTCTCGCCGTTATTCAGAGTAATGGTTGATGACGGTATGAGCAGAGTACTGTCCGCCTGCTGAACTATCATGTCCCGCAGCATCCTCTCCGGGGAGTCTGCGGAGGGATGGTGCATATAAAACCATATCCAGCGATTGCCGTTAATTCTGTCAATACTGACACTAAGGAGTGTCGAGCCGTTAGGATTGATGGTCCTATAATGGAAATCATTCATTGCGCATAGGTACGCTATGTCGCTATCTTGAGTTTTGAATTTATAGGGCTTGACTTTT
>DHKFR23501__coassemble_811_pt1 | contig 37305 bp, 31 predicted proteins | sample DHKFR23501__metabat2_low_PE_038 | metagenome-assembled genome bin DHKFR23501
GGCTTTGCTGGTATCTTGCGTGAAAGATAATGGAGTTGTGGAGACTTCATTCCAGATATCAGCCGCTACAGAGGACAACAAGATTGTAGTTACGGTGGAACCGTCCGAGGCATCGGCTGTGTACAGTATCGGTATAATCATGGAGGATGACTGGAACCGGATAGGAGGAGAACAGGGACTTAAAGCGTATGCGGACTCGCTGATCGCTTCCGGGACAGAGACTGTCAGCGGTCAGGGAATAGGACGTTATGAGGATCTGTACTGGCAGACGAAATATTATGTATTCGCAGCCCAGGTCAATGATGGTCATGTGGTCGGCACACCTGAGTATAAGGAGGCTAATATCTACAGACCTTATGTCGAGTTTGATGCTGGTGATTTAGTCATAGCTCCTGCCTCAGTCTCAGACAACGGCATGTATATCGTTGGAAATTATTATGACGGGATCTCCCGCAATTCGTATATATATATGATGTCCGCCGTGATTCTCTGTCTCTTGTCAGCGGAATCAGTCTCTATGATGTTACAGATGACGGTACGGCATATGGCTCTTCCGGTTTCTATCCCGTTATATGGAAGGGTGGTGAGGTCTCTGAGGTCAGGTCTGTCGGAAGCGTAATGGAGAGCGGTTTCTATGGAGTTACTCCAGACGGTTCTGTGGCAGTCGGCTATATGATGGACGATAATTGGAAGAACATCGGTTTTGTGTATGAGAACGGAACTTTGACGGTGCTGACGGCTCATGGTCTCGATAACGGTGTGTGTGATGGCTTTGCACCGAAGGGTATCGGCAGCAACGGCAATATCTCCGGTTATATTCAGAATAGTGAGCCTTGGGCAGAAGTTGGCTGCGCCTGGACCGGTGCATCCCATGATTTTGAGATTTACCCTGAGGATCTTATGGAGTGGGACTCCGGGTTGCTTGACGGCAGTGGCGCATTTGGAAAGAGATACGGAACAGTGGAGGCGCGGATATCTCCTGACGGCCGGTATTATGCCGGTACTGTGACGGTGACGGAGTCTTGGGAGTATATGCCCGACTTCCCGTATCTTTACGATGCCCAGGAAGGCAGGATGTATGAGATATCTGGCGACGCTTATCAGTTCTGGCGTGCCGATGCCGTATCCTCTTCAGGACTGCTTTTCCTGTCAGATGTGAACATGGGCATATCATCACAGCCGTATATCTACAGTCCGGCTGACGGCAAGGTGATAACTATGGCCGAATGGGCTAAGGCTGAATATGGTTATGAACCAGACGGTTTCCGGATACAAGGTTCAGTAGTGGCAGTTTCGGGAGACTGCATGACCATAGTGGGGGACTATGCTGGAGACAATTCCTTTGTCACAGCTGTATGGTTCATGCCCATGTAGCTATAGTATCGAGGGTGAAGACTGTGAGGACAATGCCGGGCAGTGGACTGGAGGGGGAGTAGAGTGCCTTGCGCATTGTGTAGGAAAGTTTCGACATGAAGTCGGAGACAGGGCTGTGTCCAAATGAATGTTTTGATGCAGCCCTGTCGAGCATTTTATTGACCGCATTTTTCTTTTCTCCATACGGCTGGAGTCATGCCTGTGCCTTTGAGAAAGGCCCTATGGAATACTGAGATTGAGTTGTAGCCCAGATTATCGGCGAGTTGCTTGAGGGATATGCTGTTGGATGGGTCCGAGAGGATATCTGTAGCTTCCGATATACGGTACATATTGATCCAGGAGTTGTATGACATGCCGGCATATTCGTTGATGGCCTGGGAGAGATAGGTGCGGTTGGTCCCTGTCATGGCGGCGAGTTTCTCCTGTGTGATGTCTTTATGGCGGTATGCTTTCTCTCGTATCATAAGTGCTTCAGCTTTAAGGAAAATATCCTTTCTGTTCTGCGGAATGCTTTTGTCATGTGTCGGTTCGGTGTCGGCTGGCTCTTTATGTTTGTCCTTCGCTGCGAGATGCTGTGCTACCAGAGCACGGTAGGTCTTCAGCTGTTTCCTGTAGAGTGAGAAGACGAAGGAGCAGATGGAGAGTAGTATGATGGAGAGGAATATGGCTGTGCTGGCCATAGTGTCGGCTTTCTGTTTTTCCACTTCTTTCTGCAGGATCTCTTTCTCGTGCTCTATATGCGAGTTATGCAGGATGAGCCGGTTGAAATCATGTTCCTTTTTTCTGATGATACTGTCGGAGTATGTCATGTACTGCAGGGAATATTCCAGGGACTGCTGTTTGTCTCCGGACTTGTAGTACAGCAGCGATGTCTTGTACAGCAGTTCATACTGGAATTCCATGTTCTTGTTGTCCCCCGAGAGTTCAAGCCCTTTGCGGTAGCTGTGTATGGCCTCATCCGTACGTCCGAGCTCCTGAAGCAGATCCCCGTATTTGAGGAACAGGAGCGAGGCTGTTCCCGGATCCGTGTATCCGATGTAGCGTGCTCCTTCCAGATAGTGTTTTTCTGCTTCTTCCATATTTCCGTCTGCCTGACAGGTCTCGGCGAATACTGAGTGTATGATGGTGTATGCCGAGACGGCGTGTGTCTTATGTGCCAGCCTCATGGCTTCAGAGATATACGGGTGCGCCTCTTGCTGCCTTCCCTGAAGACACAGCATCTGGGCTATGGGAATGAGGGATATGCAGCGGGTATAGTCCGGCATCGAATCCACATTTCCGGCCTGGAAAGCCTGAAGCGCATAGTCCATTCCGCTGTCGTCCCGTCTCAGGTAGAAGATGGTGACGATGTTTGCCAGCATGATTATCTTATTCTGTACTAAATTGTATCTTTCAGCGTAGTTCAGTCCGTCAAGATAGAACTCAAGAGCTTTCGAGTAGTTAAGTTCTGTTTTCAGATACCATCCGGCCATGATGTTGTCAATGGCTATTATGGGGGACGGGATGCCGCTGCGCCTGGCATAGCCCTCGATCTTGTCGGCATAGAATTTCGCGGAATCGACCATATATTCCATTACCAGGAAAGACTGTGCTGTGAAGATGCCGGCATATAGTGCTGTGAGGGAATCTCCTCTGTCAAGGGCATCAGTCATGACTTTTCTGGCGGATATGAGAGTCGAGTCGTGCGAGCCTGTCATGATATAGCCGTTCCACATCCTTATCATTGAGTCCAGGGAAGATGGTGTATCCCTGTCGGTTCCGATGCCGGACAGAGATTCCTTCATACTGCAGGATGAAAGAAAGTAAATTGTTGCAGTACAAATGACAGGTCTTAATATGCGGTAAATCCTAAACATACTGCAAATGTAAAAAATAATGTTCCTGCGTGATGACGATTTGTTAATTTGTTGGATGCTCAAAAAAATGCAGAGGAAAGTGACGGATATCTATTATACATTTGTAAACAAAAAAGCCCGTAAAATGAAGAACGTAATGCGTAAGGTTATTTTATTCTCGGCAGTGTCCGCACTGCTCGCAGGATGCAGGCAGGAGGAGCTTACTCCGCTTCTTGTATTGGAAGAAACGCAGTACAGCATCCCCGCCGAGGGAGGTACATTCACAGTTTCCTACAGAATTGAGAATGCATCAACTCTTCCGTCAGCCGTTTCCGAAGACAGTTGGCTGACCGAGGTGACAGTAGTGGACAATACTATTTTTGAGTTTACGGCAGAGGCCAATACCCTGCCCGATTCCAGAGAGGGCAGCATAGTTCTCTCATGTCCCGGTGCGGAGGATGTGGAATTGACAGTTGTCCAGGCCTCCTCAGAGTATGAGGAAGATACAGACGTAGCGTTGAGACTGGAAGTGAGCAACGTAACGTCCTTCACAGCGGATGTCAAAGTCACTCCGGCCAGTGATACCCTCACTTTCGTGATGCTTACCCGTCCCCGGGCCGAGGTGGATGCATTCGATGATGACGATCTTCTTGTCCAGAGTGATATAGCTGTGTTTCAGGAGACTGCTGATTATTATGGGGTGTCTCTCGAGTATTTTCTGTCCAACTCAGGTGTGCTGTACAGCGGTGAAATTTCCGGAACCATGACGACTTTCTCTCCCGAGCAGGAATACTATGTCTATACTTACGGTCTGAATACCGATGCTGAACTTACTACAGAAGTGTTCAAGGAGCAGGTCACTACACCGGCAGTACAGCAGTATGATGCTGAAATAGAGTTTTTGTCCAATGAGATAGATACCAGAAGCATGGATGTGACGGTCAGGCCGGGCTCTACTGATTTCAGGTACCTTGCCGGATATTTTACAGAGGACGAGTTCAATTCGATAGATGATTTCATACCGTTCATGATAGAGGAGACGGAGCTTGTAATCTATATGAACAATGCGTTGGGAATAGAGATGACGTGGGAAGATGTGACATATAACGGTGACACGCGTCTGCAGGCTTCGGGACTGTATTCCGGAAGCAACTATGTGTGGTATGCGTTTGGAGTTGAACAGGGGTATTCGAATACGTCTCTTTTCAATACGGTTGTCCGTACCGCTGATGTCGAGATTGTCGATGACTGCAGTTTTGAGGTATCCGTACAGGAAGCCGATACCTACAGTGTCAGCTTTACTGTCAGTCCTTCCTCGTCTTCTACACGGTATCTGGCGATGGTATCCGAGACGGCTTCGCTGGAGGGATTGTCGGACGAGTATATAGCCGATGCGTGCATCAATTCACTTGACTCGGAGAATATGGACTGGACTTCTGATCCTATGATCAGGCAGGGCATGCTGTCGGAGGAGTATGACGGTCTGGCTCCTGTGACAGACTACAGTATAATAGTTTTCGGTGTCAATGAAAGTGGGGAGAGGACGACTGAGGTTGTGATTGAGAATTTCCGGACATCCGAAGTCCCTATGTCAGACATGAGTCTGGAAATAAATGTCACGGATATGTCATACTCTTCTGTTACCGTGGATATCAGACCTTCCATTGAAGGGGAGGATTATGTATATGGGATTATGACGTCCGAGCAATATATGGCACTGGGAGGTGATCCGGAGACAGTAAGGGACAGCATAGCGCTTAATGGAGCAGACTATTCTGTAGCATCTGCAGACGGTGATGTTCAGACTAATCTGTACTTGGATATAGAGTACGGTTTCATAGCTCCCGGGCAGGATTATGTAGTGTTTGCATTCGGGTGCAGTTACTGGTATCCTACGACCGACCTGTACGTGTGCGAGATCACGACACCGGAGCGTGAGGTCTCCGATGCTTTTGTAGAGACGGTCCTGACCGTGTTCAACGGTGATGATCTGGTAGCGTATGATCCCGACAAGTATCCGTCAGAGACATATTCGGGTCAGGCTGCAGTCTATATCCGGCTGATACCCAATTCTGATGTAAGTTCATATTATCAGTGGATAGAGCTTAGAAGTGCGGATTATATGAACGGTCTGAACTACGATGTGCTCCTGGCAGCCATAAAGAGTAACGGTACATATTATGGGGATGCGAGTCCGAGGGCCTTCATCGGTGCCGTGCCTTGGGAATACCAGAATTACTGTATGATAACCCTTGGAGTCGATGCTTCGGGTGCGGATGGAGCTCCTCTTATTACCAGTCTGTGCCTGTCGGAGGACCAGGCGGTGCCTTTTGATCCGGATATTGTCACGGCAGGTGCCGGACTTCCTGAAAGCAGGGTCTCTTCAATTGCCGGCGGTATGGAGCGGGCAGTTGTGCGCGATCAGCGTCAGACAGCTGTCAGGGGGAATGTTCCTGGTCGCTATATGGTCACGGAGACGGGACTGGAAAAGGCTCTTGCAGCCCGGACCCAGTCAGATGAGGCTGGTACGCAGGCTAATGTCTCTGAGGAAGCAATACGCAAGGCTGTGGAGAGGACTCTCAGACCGTTGGTAGAGGCGGCAGGAGGAGAATATCCTGACGGAAACTCCCGGTCTCTTGCGGCGATGCTGAAGATATCAGGAGGATTGTTGAAAATCACTAACTAAAATAAAGGACCATGAAAAAGATTGATTTAATGCTGGTGGCGGCATTTGCATGCGGAATGACTGTCATCTATGGATGTGAGGAGCAGACCCCTGAATTGTCTTCGGTTGTTCTGAGCCAGAGTGAGATTACTCTCGAGGTCGGCATGACGGCTACTCTGACCTATGAGTTGCAGCCGGAGGGAGTAGAGTATCAGACGATCGAATGGAGTTCGTCGGATGAGTCGGTGGCTGTGGTGGAAGATGGCACTGTTACGGCAGTGTCTCCGGGAGAGGCTGTGATAACTCTTGCAGTGGACAACCTTACCGGTGAGTGCCTTGTGACTGTAGCCCCGCCTGCAGTGGAGTCTGTTGAGTTGAATGAGACGGAGGTTGTTATGTCGGAGGAGGACACGCTCCGTTTAGTGGCTGCCGTTCTGCCTGTCGAGGCGGCAGAGTATGCTTCTCTAGTCTGGAGCACTTCTGACGAGGAGGTCGCCACGGTTTCTGTTGACGGACTGGTGACTGCAGTGTCTGCGGGGGAAGCGGTTGTCACAGTATCATGTGGGGAAATATCCGCACAGTGCGCGATAACCGTAAATGCACTGCCCGTCTATGCTGTGGGAGATGTCTTCGAGGTTGACGGGAAGCAGGGAGTGGTTGTCTATGTAGATGAGAGCGGAAAGCACGGCAAAGTATTCTCGATGACATCGTGCCCTTATGAAACAGGTATATGGAGCACATCCGGCATCCTGACAGGCGCGTCAAGCGAGACGGACGGAAGGGCCAATACGGAGGCTATACGTAATGCAGAGGGTTATCCTGACGCATTCCCGGCATACAAGTGGCTGGATGAGAATTATGGCGGAGACTGGTATTTCCCTGCAAAGGAAGAGGTGGCACTGGTGTTCCCTGTGATGAACATAGTGCGCAATGTGGTCTGGGTAGGAGGTATGTTGCCTACATCTACGGAGATAGATGAGACTACCTACCGCTTCCTTGTCTATGACTATGTAGGCGGCTATACAGAGGACGTATATGAGAAGGCATGGGAGTCTTCTGATTTCTATGCAATGTATGAATTCTGATAATTGATATTCTGGTACGGTCCGAGGGTGCATCATGACGTGCAGGATGCACCCTGTTTTTATGTTATTCAGAGCAAAAGCTGTTGCGGCGATCATGCCAAAGGCCGGCGCAGGCTATGATGAATACGGCAAAGACAATACCAAACAGCGGGTTAGCGGGGGCTGAGAGGACCTCGCGCATGAGAGATGAGATGCCGGAGATGAAGCCGGAAACCGTTCCTGTGATGTCAAATTTATGGAGGTCGCCTGTCATGGTGCTTAGGCTGATGTTGAAATAGTCGAGTAAGACGACGGCGGCCGCTATGACAAACACCGCTCCGAGTATGCTGCCGCATACCGTTATTATGCGCGTTCTGCGGGCGGCGGCCCTCTCCCTCTGCTCTATTTTCTGCATCACCCTGTCGGTGAAGTTCTCGGGTAGTCTTATTTTCTCCATGGTCATCCTCCTTTTATTTTTCCAGATCCTTGTTTTCCTTCAATATTCTTGCCAGCCGGTTGCGGCAGCGGAACAGCCGTACCTTGACATTGGACAGGGACATGCCCGTAATCTGCGTCAGCTCGGCCAGGCTGCGGCCCTGCTCGTAGAACGCCGTTATCAGGAACCGGTCCTGCGGCTCCAATTCAGCCACTGCCTTCTCCAGGGCTCCGTACTGCCTCTCGCGCAACTCCTTGAGTTCTGTGTCCTCCCCGCTTTCGAGCCACGTCGAGCTCTGCTGCAGTTCCTTGTCCGTGAATTTCTCCCTGCTTACCGTCAGCCTTTTCTTCCTCATGGACGAGACTGCCAGATGGTAGGCTATGCTGTAGAGCCAGGTGGAGATGGAGCTCTCGCCCCGGTATTTGCCCAAGGAGAAATACGCCTTGACAAACGTCTCCTGGGCCATGTCCTCCGCGTCCTCCCTGCTGCCCGTCATCCGGTAGAGCATTGCGAGAATCATGCCGCCGTGAGCGTCCACAATCTGCCGGAAGAGGTCCTTGTCCCCGTCCAGTATCTTGAATATGAGTGCGCTCTCCTCGGCTCTTGTCATAGGTCTTTTTGTTCTGTCTGCTGATAAGACGCATGCAAAGGTAAAAAGTTACATTTTTATTTTCTACACAAAAAAGTGTGTAACTTTTCGGACATTCTGCGTCAAAGATGCAAACGAAACATTAAAAACCTTAAAAATCTAAAGTTATGGAAGCAGCAATTATTTGTGCTATTGTATTTTATTTTGTGTATCGCGTATTGGAGAGCCTGATTCACCGTAAGGAGAGGCTCATCGTGGCCCAGAAGCTCGAGACCCTCGATCCTCAGAAGAACGGGCAGATGGACCTGAACAAATGGTTCGGGGCCGTGGCTACGAACAAGTATGCGCCTCTGCGCTGGGGGCTGCTTCTGTCGGGAGCCGCCCTGGGTATCGTCCTGGCGTTCTTTATCCATCAGGGACTATATCCGGACATGAAATGGTACAGCACGGGTACCGAGATGCTGTATTTCGGACTGACATTCCTCTTCGCCGGCATAGGCCTGCTGATCTCATTCGTCCTTGAAAGGAAATACGCCGCAGAGGACCGGAAAAAAGAGTAGGGTTATTCTTTCAGTCTCTGCCTGATATCCATCTTCTCATGCAGTATGCGCACTATGGTTGCGCAGTGACTGTCGGATATCGTGTAGAAGATAATGTGCCTGCCGGCCCTGACACCTGACAAGCCCGCCATTACTTCATCGTAGCGGCGGCTTGTCGTTATTTTGGACTCGGATATCATCCTGCAGCAGTCAATCAGCAAATAGTAGTAACGCTCAGCCTGACTTACGGACCATGTCCTGACTGTATATTCCCAGATGGAGGACAGGTCATCGACGGCCTTGTTGGTAAATATCAGCTTATTCATCGGGAAGGCCGGCTTTGAGTTCCGCAAGATGTCTGACCGGATCGAACCCTCTGGCGATACCGCTGTCCAGTCCGCTTTTAATAGCGGTTTTAAGAGCATCCAGACGGCACTCGTCTTCTTCCAGAAGTCTTAGCCCTGCCCTTACCATTTCACTGGCGTTGCTGTAGCGTCCCTCTTCGATGGAAGTCCGGATAAAGTTGTCGAAATGCTGGCCTAAGGCTACAGATGTCGTTTTCATGGAGTATAAAAATTTTGCGCAAGTTACCAATATTTAGTAACCGCGCAAAATTTTTATGTATGTATGCGGAAATTATTTCCTGACAATGGCGCCGACGGCCTCGAGGAGCGGGTCCACGCTGACTTCGGAGCCTACGGCCTGCTGCATCCATATCTGGGGAGTCAGACGGCCGAGGGTGTAGATGCGGCGGAGCTCCGAGGCGAAATCCAGCCGGTTGCGGCACTGGGCCAGATGGCTTTCAAGCTGGTACTCGATGATGTGTCCGAAGGGGTAGTTGGGCAGATACATCGGGGAGTTGACCATGTGGGAGTAGACGGCCAGCAGGGGGCAGTCGGGAGTGCCGAGGACGGGGGCGTAGTACTTGTTCCATACGTCCTTGGCGATGGATACCACTGCGTCGCGCAGCTCTGAGGCCGTGGCTTCCGGGTGGGCGTAGAGCCACTGCCAGGTGTACATGTCGGTCAGGGCCACGCCCATAATCTCGTAGGCGCCCCAGAAGATGTCCAACGTGGTGTTGTCGTCCAGCTTGTAGTCAAAGCCCAAAAGCTCCAGGTCGCGTTTCTGGAAGATGAAGGCCAGGGCCTCGGTGAAGGCGGTATTGGGCACCCCGTTGAGCATGTAGTAGTCGATGTCGTAGAGGTCGAGGGTCTGCTCCACATTGTGCCCGAACTCGTGTACGGCGATGTTGTAGCCCTTGTAGTCCATGCCCTTGTCCCCGATGCGGGTACGCAGGCGGGCGGGCTCCCAGCGGCCTGAGGCTCCCCAGGCGTGCCCAGAACCGCGTGCCGGCTCGACGACAATGCGCTCGGCTATGTACTTCGCGTCATGGGCAGGGAAGCCGAGGTACCGCAGCATTCTCGGCATATCCTTGGCAAATGCCTGTGCGTCGGGGTATTTCTTCTGGGTCATCTTTGTCAGTTCGTCCTCGGACATGGCGGCGCGGCTCTTGAAGCCGTCATACCAGATATCGTAGGGCCTGAGGTCGCGGCCCAGACGCTCCTTGATGAGCGCGGCCACTTCCTTCACCTCGTCAGAGGAAATCAGCCGGATGAAAAGCTGCTCTATGTCAGAGGCGGACACCTCCATTCCCTCCTCGAAGTTGCGGGCAATGCCGGTAGGAAGCTGCGGGCTGTAGCGGTCGATCTGCTCCTCTACGCGGAAGGTGTTGAGGATGTGGGAGTAGCGCACGTCAGTCTCGGGCTGGAGCTGCACTTCCTGGCCGTCCTTCCAGGTCTTGTTGGAGTACGGGGCCCAGTCGTAGGCGGGATTGTTTACAACATCTTTCGGAATGCTCTGGTCTACAATGCGCAGCATCACCTGGTAGATCATTTCCTGCTTTTCGTTGGCATTAGGGATGTCGGCGTAGTTGCTCTTGAGCTCGTCGCGCAGGTTCCAGTGCGAGAGCAGCACCATGTCCTCGGGGAAGAGGCGGCGGCCGTCATCGGTGAGGAGGTGCCCCATCATGATGTTGTAGGAGGCAATGTAGTTCTCGGCGGCGCTGCTCACCTTCGAGTACTGGGCGTTGACGGAGGCCGGTACGCGGGTGGTGAAGGCGTCTCCCATGCGGGCGTAGGCCCATTCGAGGCGGCTCCACTCTTTTCCGAGGGTATTCTTCTCCTCAAGGGTGTAGAAGGGGAAATTGAGAATGGTGACAAATGCCGTCTTGTTGGCGAAGAGGTCGTCCGAGAGGTGCGAATAGGGGCTGAACGCTCCGAGGATGTAGTCGATCTCCGTGGGCTCGGGACCGGCCAGCTGCAGGGGCGCCTGGAGCCTTACGGCCACCTGGTTCGAGGTGCCGTAGAGGGTCTCGAACGCCGCGGACAGCTTGTCGAAGAGCACCTTGCGGTCCTCCGGCGTAGCCGCGTAGCTTCCGGCGGCGAACTGCTCGAACTCCGCTTCAGTGCCGTCCTCTGCTCTCCACAGCGCTGCTGCCTGGGTCACGCCTTTCTGCACCAGCGCCCTGTCCGCCTGAGGACATTTTTCTACGATAGCCTGCACCGTCCTGCCGACGGTCTCTTCCGAAATATTGCTCATAGTCTGTGCTGATTGATTGTTGTTTCCGTTACAGCCGCTCATAATCATCATTGCCGCGGCCAGCATGAGTGCCGGTAGCTTTTTCATATTGCGTAGTGTTTAGAGTGTTGTTCTTGTCTGAGTGCCGGAGGCTGAACTCGCAGCCGCAGTACTGCTGGTTGTAGAACCGGCGGGCGAGGATGTTGCGGCGTTCGTAGAGGCCGCCCTTGCGCCAGTTGCGGTCCCAGAAGCGGGTCAGGCCCCTGCCGCAGTGCTCCTCGGCGTAGAAGCCGGCCTCGTTGATCTGCCGGATGTCCTTCCAGCGTGAGGAGGCTAGGGTGGTGGTGAAGAGGGGGAAGCCGTAGTCTGCTGCGTAGGAGGCCGCTGTGCAGAGGCGGTGCCTGAAGCAGGCGAGGCAGCGGCCGCCCCGTTCCGGCTCATCTTCCAGTCCGACAGTGCATTCCAGCCATTGTGCGTGCTGTTGCTCCCACGGGCCTCCTGCATTGTCCCCGGTATTGCTCCCGTCCAGGTCCACTATCTCCACCCCGATTTCCCTCGCGTACCTCACTATCTCATTTTTCCGCTTGAGATACTCCTCCTCGGGGAAAATGTTGGGGTTGTAGAAAAGGATGGTCGGTTCATAGCCGTTCTGCCCCATCCATTCGAGGATGGCGGCGGAGCAGGGGGCACAGCAGGAGTGAAGCAGAACTTTTTCCATTGTATCGGACAAAATTATATTTTTGCGAAAATATTGAAAATTATGGAAAGTAAGAAGGAACTTCGCAAATTGGTATCGATGCGCAAGAAGCAGGTGCCCCTCGAGGAGCGCCGCCGCCGCTCTGTGCCTGTGATGGAGCGTCTGATGGCGCTGCCGCGTTTCCGGAAGGCTCGGAATGTTCTGTTCTACTGGGCAATGCAGGATGAGGTGGCGACTCAGGACGCTGTGCTCGCCTGTGCTGCGGCCGGGAAGAATGTGTTTCTGCCGGTGGTGGACGGGGATTTCTTGAGAATCAGAAGGTTCTCCGGTCGGGCCGCGCTGACCCCCGGCGAGTCTTACGCCATCCCCGAGCCTGTGGAGGGGTCGGAGGAGGTGCGGATCACCGATATCGACCTGGTCGTGGTGCCGGGAGTGGCCTTCGATATGGAAGGCGGCCGGATGGGACGCGGCAAGGGCTTCTACGACAGGCTGCTGGCAGGGGCTTCGGACTGCTCTCATGGCGGGCCGTACAAGGTCGGGGTCTGCTTCGATTTTCAGATGGTGGATGCGGTGCCCAGGGAGGCTCACGATATGCTGATGGATGCGGTGGTGTGCGAGTCGCGTACTGAAATCATCCGCAATGACAACCGGGTATGCTCGGTGTTCGGCATCCGTTATCCGATAGTCTCCGGCGGAATGGTCTGGTGCAGCGGGTGGAGGCTGGCTTCGGCGGTGAGTGCTGCGGGCGGTCTGGGTCTGCTCGGAGCCGGATCGATGAGGCCGGAGCTGCTGCGGGAGCATATCGCTTCATGCCGCGCCGCTACTGACAGGCCGTTCGGGGTCAATGTCCCGCTGATGTCTCCGTATGCCGCAGAGCTGATGGAGGTGGTGCTGTCGGAGAAGGTTCCGGTGGTGTTTACCTCGGCCGGTAATCCCAAGACATGGACACCGAGGCTCAAGGATGCCGGGGTGAAGGTCGCGCATGTGGTGTCGAGCTCCAAGTTTGCAGTCAAATGCGCTGAGGCCGGTGTAGATGCCGTGGTGGCAGAGGGCTTCGAGGCCGGCGGGCACAATGGCCGGGAAGAGACGGCTACGATGGTGCTCGTGCCTCAGGTCCGTGAGGCCATATCCCTGCCTCTGCTGGCTGCCGGCGGCATAGTCTCGGGTGCGGGCATGGCTGCTGCCTTCGCTCTCGGAGCTGAGGGCGTACAGGTCGGGACCCGTTTCGCCCTGTGCCGCGAGAGCAGTGCCAGTGAGGAGTTCAAGCAGCTCTGTCTCGGGCTCAAGGAGGGCGATACGATGCTGGCCCTCAAGAAGGTGAGCCCGACCCGCCTGATCAAGAACGATTTCTATGCACAGGTGCAGGAGGCAGAGGACCGCGGGGCTTCGAAAGAAGAGCTCGTGGAGCTGCTGGGACGTGGCCGGGCCCGTCAGGGTATCTTCGAGGGCGACCTGTCAGCCGGCGAGCTGGAGATAGGCCAGGGCGTCTCCCTCATCTCCGACCTGCCCTCGGCTGCCGATATCGTCCGCTCGATGGTGGACGGCTACCGTCGGGCTGTGGCCGGAATGGAGGTGCTGTAATATCGTTTCCCCCAATTCGCTGCCGTTGTGGGTGGGAAGGAGGTTCAGCGGCCGACGATGAGGGCCTGCTGGGGTCCGACGGTGAGGACGGGGCCGGAGAGGGTGCCGAGGCCGTCGACGGAGATGCGGCCGTCGCGGCAGTAAGCGGTGTAGGCCGTTCCGGCATCAACTCCGGGCACTTTCACCGACACAGCCTCCTTCCGCGAGTTGATCACCACGACGATCTCCTCGCAGGGGTCTCCGCCGGCATGTCCGGTCAGACGCCAGGCCACGACTCCGTCAGGTGCATCCAGGAACTCCAGATGCTCCCGTACCTGGTCGGCGTTCCCGAGGCGGAAGGCGGGATGGGCCTTGCGCAGGGCGATAAGCCCGCGGTAGTAGTCGTACAGGTCGGAGTAGCGGTTCTTGAAGGACCAGTCGATGGCGTTGATGGCGTCGGGGCTGTTGTAGCTGTTGTGTACGCCCTGCTTGGTGCGGAAGAGTTCCTCGCCGGCGTAGATGAAGGGTATGCCCTGGGAGGTGAAGACCACGGTCTGGCCCAGTTTGTCCAGGCGCAGCAGCTCTGCCTCGGAGGCGCCGGGCAGGGTCGCGGCAAGGCGGTCGCGCAGGCACATGTCGTCGTGGCAGGAGATGTAGGATATCATCTGTGTAGGCTCAGAAGCCCAGCAGGTGTCGGAATAGTTGACCGCTGAGTAGTCCACGCCCGGATGCTGTACAGCTCCTGCTACACCGAACTTGACGCTCTCCTCGAGGTCGGGAACTCCGCCGAGGAATCCGGCCTTGGAGTTGTCGCTGAACGGTCCGCGGAGGGCATCGCGCATCTCGTCGGAGAAGGCCGCGATACCGGGCATCTCCCAGGTATTGGCCTTCATGGCCAGCAGCGGGCCGTCGTAGAGGGGCGCCGAGGCTGCCCAGCCCTCACCGTAGATCAGCACAGTAGAATCTATTGCTGATACGGCCGAGCGTATCGCATTCATCGTCTCTATATCGTGTATGCCCATCAGGTCGAAGCGGAAGCCGTCGATATGGTACTCCTCTACCCACCAGCATACGGACTCGACCATGAAGCGGCGCATCATCCCGCGGTCGGAGGCGGTCTCATTGCCGCAGGCCGAACCGTCAGCGAAGCTGCCGTCCTCCCTCATGCGGAAGAAGTAGCCGGGTACGGTCCGCTCGAAGGCCTGGGAGGCAGCGTCGGAGACATGGTTGTACACCACGTCGAGCACCACCCTGATGCCGGCCTTGTGCAGGGCCTGGACCATCTCCTTGAATTCCCTGATGCGGCAGGCAGGGTCGTAGGGGTCGGTGGAGTAGGAGCCGTCGGGGACGTTGTAGTTCACCGGGTCATAGCCCCAGTTGTAGACATTGTCCTCCAGACGGGTCTCGTCCACGGAGGCGTAGTCGAAGGAGGGGAGGATGTGCACATGGGTCACGCCCAGTTCCACGAGGTGGTCCACTCCGGTGCGCACTCCGCGGGGTCCGCGTGTGCCGGTCTCGGTCAGAGCCAGGAACTTGCCGCGGTGCTCAGGGGATATGCCGGAATTGCCGGAGATGGAGAAATCCCTGTGGTGCATCTCATATACCACTGCATCTGCAAATGAGCGGAGCTCCGGGCGGCGGTCCTCCGCCCAGCCCTCGGGGTCGGTGGCGTTGAAATCCACGACGGCGGCACGCTGCCCGTTGACTCCCACCGCAGTTGCGAAGATGCCGGGAGTCTCCTCGAGCCACCGGCCTGAGACATTGACCCTGAAGGTATAGAACCGGCCTTCGAGGTCTCCCTCGGCGACAGCGCTCCAGGAGCCGTCAGCGACATTTTTATTCATCTCGATGACCTCGTAGGGCTGTCCCCCGAGACCCTCCTCATAGAGCAGGACGCGGGCGGAATCAGCGGTCGGGGCCCATAGGGAAAAATGGGAACTGACGGGGGTGTAGCTGAGTTCCTGGAGAGAGCCCTCTTTCGGGGGGAATTGGTCGGAGGATACGGTGCAGCCAAGTGTCAGAGGGGCTGCGGCCAAGGCCAGCAGGCAAGGGAGTAAACATTTGTGTTTCATAGTGTGTTAAACTGTTGTATGTCAAAAAGAGAAATATAGGTGCAAATTTAGGAAATTTCTTGGATTAGGCACAATTATTGCTAGCACGGTCTCAGAAATTTTTAAAGAGTTATACAATATGCAGTATCTGAAAATAGCGGCTGTAAGCTTTCTGGCAGTTTTGAGCATGGCGTCATGCAAGCAGAAAGCCGAGGGTCAGAAAGAGGCGGTGACATATCCGCTTTTGAAGGTTTCTCCTGAGGACAGGACACTGTCTGTCAGTTATTCAGCGGTAATCGAGGGAAAGCAGGACGTGGAGGTGAGACCTCAGGTGTCCGGCTTCATTACCGATGTTTTGGTCAAAGAAGGAGCCAAGGTGAAAAAGGGACAGACACTGTTCGTAATCGACACCATTCCCTATGCGGCTTCATACAGGCAGGCCAAGGCGGCAGTAGCCACAGCCGAGGCTCAGCTCGCCACGGCGCAGCTCTCGCTGGAGGGCAGTGAGGACCTGTATGCCGAGAAGGTTATCTCCGATTTCGAGCTCCAGACCGCCCGCAACTCGTACAACAGTGCAGTAGCGGCTCTCCGTCAGGCGGAGGCAGCCGAGGCCAGCGCGGCCCAGAACCTGTCCTACGCTATCGTCAAGAGCCCCGTCAACGGCTCGGCCGGCATGACATCCGTCAGGGTGGGCGCCCTGGTGAGCTCAGCCATGACAGAGCCCCTGATCAGCGTGTCCGACAATTCCGAGATGTACGTCTACTTCTCCCTGCCCGAGAAGGAAGTGCTCTCAATGACCCGCCAGTACGGTTCTATCGACAACACCATCGCTTCTTTCCAGCCTGTCTCACTGACTCTGACCGACGGAACTCTCTATGAGAAGGAGGGACGTATCGATGTGATCAGCCGTATCGTGGACCGCGGTACCGGTACAGTGAGCCTCAGGGCAGTGTTCGATAATGAGAACGGACGTCTGATGAGCGGCAGCTCGGGACGTGTCAATATTTCCTACGACAGGAACAACTGTATAGTGATTCCCCAGACAGCCACCTACGAGATACAGGACAAGATCTATGTATATAAGGTAGTGGACGGTAAGGCTGTCTCCACGGAGATTAAGGTGTTCAAGATCAATGACGGTAAGGAGTATGTGGTGGAGAGCGGCCTGAATACCGGTGACGTAATCGTCTCCGAGGGTGCCGGTCTGCTCAGGGAGGGCACTCCCATCGCCGGTACACCTGTGGAGGCCGGCTCTAATTCTAATAAAGGAGAATAAGAGATATGAATCTTAAAACGTTTATCGACCGGCCCATTCTGTCGGTCGCTATTTCCATCTTCCTGGTGCTGGTCGGCATCATCGGACTTGCGATGCTGCCTGTGGAGCAGTACCCGGACATAGCACCTCCTACTATCCGCGTATCGACCACCTACAGCGGTGCGAACGCGACAGCCGTGCAGAACGCCGTGATTGCCCCCCTCGAGGAGGCCATCAACGGTGTGGAGAACATGACCTACATGACTTCCGAGGCAAGTAACTCGGGAAGTGCTTCCATCACGGTGTATTTCAAACAGGGTATTGACCCTGACATGGCATCTGTGAACGTGCAGAACCGTGTGTCCAGGGCCACATCCCTCCTCCCGGCCGAGGTTACCAGGGTCGGTGTCGAGGTGTCCAAGCGTCAGAGCAGTACCCTGAAGGTGTTCGCCCTGGTGTCACCTGACGGTACATATGACGAGACTTTCCTCACCAACTACCTGTCCATCAACGTAAAGCCTCAGATACAGCGTATCTCCGGCGTCGGAGACTGTAACGTCATGGGCGGTGACTACGCCATGCGTATCTGGATGAAGCCCGACCTGATGGCCCGCTACGAGCTGGTGCCCAGTGATGTGAGCGCGGCTCTGTCCAGCCAGAACATCGAGGCCTCCACCGGTGCCATCGGCGAGAACTCCGACAATGTTTTCCAGTACACCCTCCGCTACAAGGGCCGTCTGTCTACCGAAGAGGAGTTCGGCGAGATAGTCATCAAGGCCTACGAGGACGGCCGTGTCCTGAGGCTGAAGGATATTGCTGACATAGAGCTGGGTGCCCTCTCCTATAATTTCGAGGGCCGTGTAAAGGGTGCTCCCGGTGTGAGCTGTATGATCAACCAGACCGCCGGCAGCAACGCCAACGAGATCATCAAGGAGATCGATGCTTACCTGGAGACAGTGAAAGCAGACCTGCCTAAGGGAGTGGAGCTCGTGGACATCATGAGTACCAAGGATTTCCTCGATGCCTCCATCAACGAGGTGATCAAGACCCTCTTCGAGACCCTTCTCCTCGTGATTCTGGTGGTGTACGTCTTCCTGCAGAACCCCAGATCCACTCTCATCCCTACGATATGTATCTTCGTCGCGCTGATTGCCACCTTCGCCTTCCTGATAGTGGCCGGCTTTACGATCAACCTCATCACCCTCTTCGCATTGATATTGGTTATCGGTACGGTAGTCGACGACGCAATCATTGTGGTCGAAGCGGTGCAGGCACGCTTCGACATGGGTTACCGCTCTCCGTACAAGGCCGCAGTTGACGGTGTGGAGGGCGTGTCTGCAGCCGTAATCTCGGCGACACTGGTCTTCATGGCAGTGTTTATCCCTGTATCCTTCCTTGGAGGTACTTCCGGTCTGTTCTACAAGCAGTTCGGTCTTACCATGGCGGCAGCGGTGGGTTTCTCGGCCATCAACGCCCTGACCCTGTCCCCCGCACTCTGCGCCATCATCCTCAAACCTAACGAGATCGTCCGTCCCGGCGAGAAACCAAAACAGTTCTCGACCAGGTTCAGAATCGCCTTCGAGACCTCTTTCGGACGTCTGATTACCAAGTACAAATACGGCGTCAAGTTCTTCATCAAGCACAAATGGGTCGGTGTCAGCCTGCTCGTAGCAGCCTGCGGTCTGCTCGTGTACTTCATGGCTACGGCCAAGACCTCCCTGGTGCCCAACGAGGATACCGGTTCCCTCTTCATCAGTGTGGACGCCGCTCCCGGTACTACTCTGGCCGAGACCAACGACATCCTCACCGAGATGCAGAAGAGCATCAGCGGTATCGAGGAGATACAGACCTACAACCAGGTGGCCGGTTTCTCCTTCTCCGGAAGCGGTGCCTCCCATGCCATGATGATGATCCGTCTCAAACCCTGGGACCAGCGTGAGGGCAAGGAGCACAGCAATACCGCCGTCATTGAGAAGATCTACGCCAATACGGCCCATATCACCAACGCGCAGATATTTATCTTCGCACCTCCTATGATTTCGGGTTACGGTACAGGCAACAGCTTCTTCGTCGACCTGCAGGACCGCTCGGGCCGCGGTATCGACGCTCTTGAGACAGTTACCCATCAGTTCATCGATGCCCTCAACCAGAGGCCCGAGGTGCAGCTGGCCTACACTTCCTTCAGCTCCAACTTCCCTCAGTATGAGCTGGATGTGGACGCCGCCAAGTGTATCCGCGCCGGTACTACCACGGACGCCGTGCTCTCGGTTATCTCCGGTTACTACGGCAGTATGTACGTGTCGAACTTCAACCGCTTCACCAAGCTCTACCGTGTCATGCTCCAGGCTCCTGTCGAATACAGGGACAACATGCAGTCCCTCGATGACATCTACGTCAGGACATCCAACGGCATGGCTCCAGTAAGCCAGTTCGTCACGATGAGGAAGATATACGGAGCCGAGGTGCTCAACCGCTTCAACATGTTTACCTCCATCACCGTACAGGGTATGCCTAATCCCGGCTACAGCTCAGGAGACATCATCCAGGCCATCGAGGAGGTCAGCAAGACAGCCCTGCCTACCGGATTCGGCTACGAGTTCTCCGGTATGACCCGTGAGGAGGCCGAGCTGGCAGAGTCCAACACCACTGCCATCGTCTATGTCATCTGCGTGATCTTCATCTACCTCATCCTTGCCGGTCTGTATGAGAGTCTCTTCCTGCCCCTCGCGGTGCTCTGCTCCGTACCTTTCGGTCTGATGGGCAGCTATATGTTCACCAAGATATGGGGTCTCGAGAGCAACATCTACACCCAGGTCGGAATGATCATGCTGATCGGACTGCTCTCCAAGACGGCGATTCTGATTACCGAGTACGGTACGCAGCGCCGCAAGATGGGCATGAGCCTGAGTGCCGCTGCCCTGTCGGCAGCCGGTGTCCGACTCAGGCCCGTGCTCATGACCGTGCTCACCATGGTTATCGGTCTGCTCCCTCTGATCACCGCTTCCGGAGTAGGCGCCAACGGTTACCGCTCCCTCGGTGTGGGCACTGCCGGCGGTATGGTGGTCGGAACCATAGCCCTTATGTTCATAACGCCTATGTTCTTCGTCATCTTCCAGTATGTGGAGGAGAAGGTAATGGGTAAAAGAAAGGAGGAAAGAGAAGCACTATGAGAAAGATAATACTTACAATAGCAGCGGTAGCCGTGGTCAGCAGCTGCTCCATCTACCGCAAATACGAGAGACCTGAGAATGTGGTCCCCATGGACAGTCTCTACCGCGCGGAGCTGATTTCCCCCGAGGAGGATGCTCAGGCCGCTGAGGACAGCACTTCCTTCGGATACATGCCCTGGGAGGAGATGTTCACCGACCCTCACCTGCAGTCTCTCATCCGCACCGCTCTGGACAACAACACCGACCTGCTCAGCGCCGCCCTCAGGGTGGAGCAGGCCCAGCACCGTCTGAGAGCGTCCAAGCTGGCGTACACCCCGACGCTTACCCTCGGTCCCAACATCAGTTACAACTATTCCTATTCCAATGACCAGGGTGCCTCGTCCTGGCAGTACAGCCTGAATCCCACCGTCAGCTGGGACATCGACCTCTTCGGGTCGCTGCTCAACGCCAAGCGCGGAGCCCAGGCCACCCTCCTCCAGCAGGAGGCCTACCGCCAGGCAGTGCGCTCCCAGCTCATAGCAACAGTGGCCAATACCTACTATTCCCTCCTGATGCTCGACGAGCAGGTCCGTATCAGTGAGGAGAATGTTGCCCTGTGGGCAGAGCAGATCAGGTCCATGGAGTCAATGCTCAAGGTCGGCCGTGTCAATGAGAACGCCGTCACCCAGTCCCGCGCCCAGCTCTACGGACTGGAGGCATCCCTCGCCGACATGAAGCGTCAGCGCCAGGAGGCGGAGAACGCTCTCTGCTCCATCCTCGGCTCCGTGTACACTCAGATAGAAAGAGGTACCATCGACGAGCAGACTCTCCCTCAGGATTTCTCCGTAGGAGTGCCCCTCGAGCTGCTGTCGAACCGTCCCGACGTATATCAGGCCGAGATGGCTCTGGCAAGCGCCTATTATTCTACAAACCAGGCCCGTTCGGCCATGTATCCTCAGCTCACCCTCTCCGGCAGCGGAGGATGGACCAATACCCTGGGTCAGGCCGTCAATCCCGGTCAGCTCATCGTATCGGCCATTGCCCAGCTGGCCAAGCCTATATTCTACAAGGGACAGCTGACAGCCAACCTCCGCGTGGCCAAGGCCGAGGAGGAGATAGCCAAGCTCACCTACAAGCAGACTCTGCTCAATGCCGGTGAGGAGGTCAACAACAACCTCTACGCCCTCGAAATCTACGACGAGATGCTTCAGAAGCACCAGTCCCAGCTCAGCGACCTTCAGCGTACCGTCGAGACAGCGGAGTCCCTTTATCAGAGGAGTACGAAGATGACCTACCTCGAGGTGCTCACGGCCCGTCAGTCCCTGCTCACGGCTCAGCTCAATGTTGTCTCGGACAAGTACAACCTTCTTCAGACTACAGTCAACCTGTACCGTTCTCTGGGAGGAGGCAGACAGTAAGGTAAGAAGAAAATGACAAGATGAGACGTATAAATATTTTCCTGACAGCCGTCGCCGCACTCGCGGTGGCGGCTTCTTGCAATGACAGCACTGTCCCCGCGCCCTACGGCCCCATACCCACGGAGGCTCAGGTCCAGTGGCAGAGGATGGAATACTACATGTTCGTGCATTTCGGCCCCAACACGTTTACGGACAGTGAGTGGGGAACAGGGAAGGAGGACCCGGACGTCTTTGCTCCCACTGACCTGGACTGCGAGCAGTGGGCCCGCATCGCCCGGGAGGCCGGGATGAAGGGCATCATCCTCACGGCCAAGCACCATGACGGCTTCTGCCTGTGGCCCAGCAAGTACAGCAGGCATACAGTGGCTCAGAGCGCCTGGCGGAACGGTCAGGGCGACGTGCTTCGCGAACTGGCGGACGCATGTGAGAAGTACGGTCTCCGCCTGGGAGTCTACATCTCGCCCTGGGACCGCAATCATCCCGCCTACGGTACCGAAGCCTACAATGAAATCTTCGCCGGCTGCATCACCGAAGTGCTGACTGAGTACGGCGACATCTTCGAGCTCTGGTTAGACGGAGCGGACGACGGGGAGGGCGACGCACCGAGCCGTTACCGCTGGGGCTATTTCAACGCAACGGCACATACCCTCAATCCAGACCTGGTGATATTCAGCGATGTCGGCCCCGGCTGCCGCTGGATAGGCAACGAGCGCGGCTATGCCGGAGAGACCAACTGGTCCCGGCTCGACCCTGCCGGATATGCCCCCGGCCGTCTGGCCCCTTCCCGCGACACCCTCAACTGCGGTAATGTGCACGGTTCTCAGTGGATACCCGGAGAAGCCGACGTGTCGATACGTCCCGGCTGGTTCTATTCCCCCTCGACCGACAGCATGGTCAAGAGCGTGGACGAGCTGATGGAGATCTACTACGCTTCCGTAGGACGTAATGCCAACCTCCTGCTCAACGTGCCCCCGGACCGCCGCGGCCGCATCCATCCTGCCGACTCGGCCCGCCTGATGGAGTTCCGTGATGCCCGTACAGAGGCCTTCCATGCCGACTATGCCAAGATGTCGCGGGCCTATTCCGAGTCTGTACGTGCCAATTCTCCCAAGTATGCCGCCGCCAATGCGGTGGACGGCCGCTACTCCACCTACTGGGCTACGGACGACAGCGTCACCTCCGCCTCCTTCACGGTGTATTTCCGCAGGGACAGGGAGGTCAGCAAGGTGCTGCTCCAGGAGTATATCCCGCTGGGCCAGAGGGTCAGGGAGTTCAGCGTGGAGTGTCGTCTGGGCGATACAGGCGAGTGGAAGGAGGTCTGCCGCGGCACGACCATAGGCTACAAGCGGATCATGCGCTTCGACCCGGTCATGGCATCGGAGGTAAGGTTCAATATCATAGATTCTTACGCCTGCCCGCTGATCAACAATGTCGCGATATACTGACCCGTTTGCCGGCCTGACCGGTGACAGGAGTTCCTGTTTTTGTGACATTGTGGCACTGATTCGGGAAGTGGTATCGGTTTTGCAGAGGCATAAGTCAGAAATTAAAATTTAAAACATTACTACCATGATTACCGAAAAATTACAGAATGCGATCAATGATCAGATAATCGCCGAGATGTGGTCGGCCAACCTCTACCTTTCCATGTCTTTCTATCTTGAGAAAGAGGGTTATGACGGAATGGCACACTGGATGAAGAGACAGTCTCAGGAAGAGCTCGAGCATGCCTACGACATGGCGTCGTTCCTCCAGAAGAGGGGCGGCACGGCCAAGGTCGACAAGATAGATGTGGTACCCCAGGGCTGGGGCAGTGTCAAGGATGTCTTCAAACATGTCTATGAGCATGAGTGCCATGTGACGTCTTTGATAGACAAGATTGTCGATATCGCCCGCGAGGAGAAGGACAAACCCTCCGAGGACTTCTTCATGGGTTATATCCGTGAGCAGGTCGAGGAAGAGGCTACGGCGCTTTCAATCTATGAGAAGATCGAGCGTGCCGGGGAAGCCGGCCTCGTAATGATGGACGGCAAGCTGGGCGAGCGCAAATAGTCTCAGCCGGGAGATGATAAAGAAAAAGGGCTGACCCTTCGGAGGGCCGGCCCTTTTTCGTATTGTCACTCGTGTCTTTTCGCCGGAAGGCGGCCGGAGCGGCGCAGGGCGTCGTCGATGAGCCACTGGAGCTGGCCGTTGATCGAGCGGAACTCGTCGGCGGCCCATTTCTCCAATGCCTCCATCGTCTCAGCATCTATGCGGAGTACGAAACTTTTCGTCTTTGACTGCTCTTTTGCCATCCTGTCTTTCTCGTTTTACTGGTAAAGCGAACCGGTGTTGAGTACTGGCTGGGCGGACTCGTCGGCGCAGAGGACCACGAGCAGGTTGCTGACCATGGCGGCTTTCTTCGCCTCGTCCAGCTCTACGATGTCCTTGTCGGCTATTTCATTCAGGGCCATCTGCACCATGGAAACGGCACCCTCGACTATCTTTTCGCGGGCGGAGATAATGGCCTCTGCCTGTTGGCGGCGCAGCATGACGGCTGCGATCTCGGGTGCGTAGGCAAGGTAGTTGATGCGGGCCTCAAGCACCGAGATGCCGGCCATCTCCAGGCGTTCGTTGAGTTTCTCGACCAGCTCGCTGTTGATGGCGTCGCCTCCGCTGCGCAGGGTAATGGTGTCAGCCTGCTCTATGCCGAGGTTGTCGTAGGCGTAGTTGCCGGCCACCTGGCGCAGGGCTGCGTCGCTCTGTACGCGGACGAAGGACTCAAGGGCCGTCATTATGCCTTCTTTGTTGATGGCGATGTTCTGAGTGTCTATCTCGAATATGGCCTTATACACGTCCTCGACCTTCCAGACGAGGATGAGACCGACGAGGATGGGGTTGCCGTTGCGGTCATTGACCTTTATCGGATCTACGTTGATGTTGCGGGCGCGTAGCGAGACTTTTTTCTTGGAGTAGAAGGGATTGACCCAGAAGAAGCCGGTGCGGGTGAAGGTTCCGCGGTATTTGCCGAAGAAGACCATGGCCCTGGCCTGGTTCGGCTCAAGGATCATGAGACCTATAAGGAGTATGGGAGAAATGATGAAGAGGAGAATGGCGGCTGTGCAGAGAATGCTGTAAACAGCACTGCCGATGGCGGTTTCATAGGTCTCTGCGATGTAGACGAAAGCGATGCCGGCGGCAATCAGGAGGATGCTGATAAAGATCATCAGAAATCCGTTGCATGCATGTCCCTGGAAGGGAGTGTCCTTTGTGATTTTGGAATCGGAATGGGTTTTCATGACTTGTGTGATATTAAAATGATATCGCAAAGATATTGAAGTGTTGCAGACTTTCCAAATTTTTTTGATAATATCAGACTTGTAATAAAAATTTAAAATGCTGTGTATGCAAAATATGATATATTTGCATCTTGAAAAGTTACAGTTTAAACTCAAACAAAATGAATTTCAAAAAAGTACTTTTAGCGTTAGTCGCTTTTGGAGCCATGCTCGTGACGTCATGCAAGACTGACGAGGACGGTCCCATTGTTCCCGTTAACATCACCGTCTCTTCAGATTATCTTGAAGTTGACTCGGTGGCAGGAACTTATACTGTTAATCTGTACAGCAGCACTCCCTGGACTGCCGAGATAGTGGTAAGTAATCCCTGGGGTGATGAGGAAAAGAATTTCGAGGCCGATCCGTGGATCAGCGTCAGCCCTCTGGAAGGTCCGGCCGGCGCCGATGAATCGGATCTTACGGAGATAACCATAAATGTCAAGGAAAATGTGTCCGACTCTGTGAAGTATCAGAGAGAGGTGATAATCTATTTCCGTTCGGACAATAAGATCTATGCCACTACTACCGTGCACCAGATGGGCGGTGTGCTCAAGCCCAACGGAGACACGGGTCCCAAGGCCGTGACGGTGGCTGAGTTCCTCGCAGCCGAGGAGTCCAACCAGTGGTACCGTATGAGCGGTAAGCTGACCGGCCTCTACAACACCGAGTACGGTAACTTCTATATCGAGGACAAGACCGGAGAGGTGCTTGTGTACGGACTTAATCTCAACGCAACCGCCGGCGACAAGACATTCTCCCAGATCGGAGTAGGAGAGGGTGACAACATCACCATCGTAGCCCGCAGAGGTTCCTACAACGGTGAGCCTCAGGCCAATGATGCCTACTACGCACCCCTGAAGGTGACCGTGGCCGAGTTCCTCGCAGCTCCTATTGACGAAGACGGCCAGCTCTACGAGCTTACAGGTACTATGGAGGGCCTCCACAATACCGAGTACGGTAACTTTGACATCACCGATGAGTCCGGCTCTGTATACGTATACGGTCTGACCGTATCTCCCATCCTCGGTCAGAGCAATGACAAGTCCTTCAGCCAGACAGGCTATGACAATGGAGACGAGCTTACTGTCGTCGGAACACGCGGTGACTACAACGGCAAGGCCGAGGTCATGGGCCCCGCCTATGCAGTACGCGTGAAAGGTGGTGATACTCCCGATCCGGAACCGGAACCCGATCAGCCTGAGCTTACCAAGGCTACAATAGCCGAGGTTATCGCAGCTGAGGCCAGCGATGACGTATGGTATGAGCTGACCGGAACCATCACCGATGTTCAGAATACCGAGTTCGGAAACATTGTCATCGAGGATGAGACAGGCTCAATCCTGGTATACGGTCTTACCAAGGAGTGGAACGGAGGCAGCAACGACAAGTCCTACTCCGAGATAGGTCTGCGTGAGGGTGACATCGTTACTCTCGGCGGAACCAGGGATGAGTATAATGGTGAGCCTCAGGTCGGCGGCACCGCTTTCTATATCTCGCATGTTCAGGGCGAGGCTCCCGAGATTCTGGATTCGGACATAGAGGATTTCCTCGCAGCCGAGGAATCCGAGCAGTGGTATCGGCTTACCGGTAAGATATCCAATCTTTCGAATACCGCTTACGGAAACTTCGACCTGGTGGACGACGAGGGAAACAGCGTGTATGTTTACGGACTGAAGGTGACATCTGATGCAGGAAGCCAGACATTCTCCGAAATCGGTCTCCAGGAGGGAGATTACGTGACCCTTATCGGAAAGAGGGATTCTTATAACGGTGAGCCTCAGGTGGGCAGCGCCTATTATGCAGCTCTGATCGTGACTGTAGAGGAGTTCCTCGCAGCCGAGCCCGGCGACCAGCTCTATCACGTGACCGGAACCATCACCAACCTCAATCCCAGCAACTACGGTAATTTTGACCTTGTCGACGAGACAGGATCCATATATGTTTACGGTCTGACTTCCACTCCCCGTATCGGAATGAGCAACAACCAGTCGTTCCCCGAGCTCGGATACCAGGAGGGCGATACCGTGACTCTGGTGGGTGTAAGGGACGAGTTTAACGGTGACCCTCAGGTCGGCGGTCCTGCCTACGCGGTAAGACCTAAGGCAGAGTAACAACGTACGGGAACCCCGTATGATATAAACGGGCTGCATGAGAAGCGTGCAGCCCTTTGTCGTTTTGATACAATCAATAAATTCCATAAAATGAATATTCAGAGAATAATACGGACTGCAGCTTTCATAGCGGCCGGCGCTCTGGTCTTTTCCTGTAAGACAGACCCCACGTCCAAGCCTGCGGAGATAACACCGGACGTCAACACCATCACCTTTGAGACTGAGGGCGGGAGTGAGGTCATAAGTCTCACTGCCACCCGTGACTGGGAAGCGGAGATTGACTACATCTCAGGGGATACAGAAGGCTGGCTGACTCTCAGCAGCACTTCCGGGACGGCATCCAACGATCCGGTAGCGGTGACAGTATCGGCAGGGGCGAACAGCGCCTCCGACCGCGAGGCTGTGATTACTTTCAAGGCGGATTTTCTGGAGTCGGAAGTGCGTGTCACCCAGGCAGGAATGCATCCGGACTACACCACTGTCGCGGAATTCCTGGATGCTCCCGTCAATGAGGAGGACTGGTACGAGATGCGGGCAACCATATTCGTCATCAAGAATTCCGCGTACGGTAATGTATGGCTCAAGGACGATACGGGAATACTCTATGTCTACGGTCTTACGGCATCGCAGACAGACCGCAACGACCAGTCTTTCTCTTCTCTCGGCCTGGAGGTCGGGGATGTGATAGTGTTCAGAACCCTGAGGGCAGAGCATAACGGTGAGCCGCAGGGAGGCGGGGATATCCCCGCTTATTACATCAGCCACAGCCCGGCTGAGGACAATCCGGAGGATGACATCCTTATCTCCGAGGATCCTGCGCAGGGATGGCTCGAGCTCCCGGAGGTGGAGGCAGACGATGACGAGGTGTTCACTTTCCATCACACGGAGATAGACGGAGAGCAGGTGCGGAACTACTCCATGCTGTACAGTACTTCGGAGCGTCTGGCTCTTTGGGTTGCGTATCCGCTCTGTGATATGTATACGGCAAGCGGCAACCGTACCGATGCCTGGGGATTCGACCCCAAGGTGCCGGATGCCTGGGAGCCTGTTATCCCCGATTCCTGGGGGGTGGACGGCTATGCCCGCGGACATCAGATTCCCTCCGCGGCCCGCAACGCCAATAAGGAGATGAACCGTCAGACATTCTATTTTACCAATATGACAGCTCAGGATTACGACTTCAACGGCGGACTCTGGGCCGAGGTGGAGCAGCTTGAGCGGGATGTGGCCGCCAACTATGATACCCTCTATGTCGTTACCGGACCTGTCCTGGATACCGACGGCGACGGTCAGTGGATGCATATCTATGACAATGCCGGCAACAGCGTGGCGGTGCCGGAGGGCTATTTCCGGGTTCTGCTCGGAGTGAAATCCGGGAACTATGACGCTGTCGGATTTTTCTACCGCAACGAGGATGACGGCCGTACCAGGCCCCAGGCCTCAGATCTTCGGACGGTATCCCGGATCGAGGAGATAACCGGATTGAAATTTTTCAAGAATCTTCCCTCCGAACTGGCTTCCGGGGTTAAATCCCAGCTTGAGCCGGAGAAGTGGGGCTTATAATAATCGGACAGACAATGAACAGATTAGGAACTATATCGGCAGTCGCTGCGGCAGCGCTCGCGGTGACTGCCATTTCCGGATGCTCGGGCGGTACGCAGGCCGCCAGGGATGTGGCGGAGAGTTTCGCCAGGGCGTATTATTCTGCAGATTATGAGACAGCGGCAGGACTGTGCTCTCCCGAGCTTCAGGAGATGGTGCTCGGTACCGGAACCGTGATAGATTCCCTGCCTGCCGAGGCACAGGCCGAGTTCATGGAGCTCTCACAGGGCATGCAGGCCTATACAGGAGAGGTGCATGCGTGGACAAAGGACTCGGTGACAGTGGATTTTGATATCATCTACCCGGGCGAGATCGAACCTATAAAGACAGCTCTGACAGTAGTCAGGGAGCCCGGAGCAGATGTTTGGCGTGTAGTCTATGCACAGGAGAGAATGTGATGGAGCGCAGATATTTTGACAACCATACCCACTCATATTTCTCCGAGGATTCCCGGATGAACATAGATGATGCCGTCAAGGTGGCTTATGAAAGAGGGCTGAGGGGTATCTGCCTGACTGACCATCTGGATTTCGATGCTCCTCCGGGGGTGACGGAGTTTACTTTCGAGGTTCCGGCACAGCAGGAGGCGATAGACTCTGAAGCCGAATATCTCGGACTGAACGGCCGCGGAGGCCGCTACGGGGATTTCCAGCTGCTCAAAGGTGTTGAGATAGGGCTGCAGGACATCAGCATGCCGAAGATTAGGAAGATACTGGAAGACAATAGGTTTGATTGCGTGATTGCCTCCCTGCACCTTATTGACGGTCATGATCCGTATTTCGGAGAATATTACATCCCGTATGACTACCGTCACGCCTACGGTCATTATCTTGAGGAATTCGCCCGTCTGATACGGGTGATGCCCGACTTTGACATCCTTGGGCATTACGATTATATCGCCAGGTATCCGGACTATAGGGAGGCGACCATATACTACCGGGAGTTCCGGGATGCCCTGGATCAGATATTGACATTCCTTGCGCAGAACGGCAAGACGATGGAGATAAACACGAAGACCTACAAGCTTTTCCGCGGCCGTCGGCCGGAACTTGACATAGAAGTGCTCAGGCGCTTCAGGGAGCTTGGGGGTGAGGCGCTGTCATTCGGTTCCGACGCCCACGAGATCACGCGTCTGGGCGACAGGTTTGACTGGTGCAGGGATATGGCCCTGGCTGCCGGTTTCCGGTATGAAGTCTATTACAAAGACAGGAAGCCCTGCATGATCGAGCTTTAGTCCTCGTCCTTCTTGTTGGCTTTGGCTGCCTCGCGGGCAGCCTTTTTTTCAGCCTTTTCCTTGGCTTTAAGGGCTTTCAGCTCCTCTTTCGACAGTTTTCCTGCGGAGCGGCAGTACTGCATCCACTGGTCGTGGGTCAGTACTTTTTTGTACGCGCTGTCCATCTGGGCCACCCATTTGTCACGGACCTGCTTGAATGCGATGTACTCGCGTGTGCCGGACATCTGGAGCGCCTCCAGCTCATTGTGCATGGCTCTCATGTCATGCTGAAGGATGGAGTCTATGTAGAAAGTCTGGTGAGGTTGGAGGGAAAGCAGTTTCTCAAGTCTGTCGGCTTCCTGGAATGCCAGCTCTTCGGGAGTCTTGGGCTCATCCTCATCCTGAGCGCTCAGGACGGTTGCGGGAAGGAGCAGCGCAAGGGTGATTGCGAATCTGATAAAAATGTTGCGGGCCATCTTGTTGGATATAATCTTAAAAAGTACTATTTTTGGTCTTATTTTGTGCAAATTTATATAAAATCGGACAAGTAATATGAATAAATTCTTCAAATCAGCGCTGATCGCCGCTCTCACGCTGTCCGCGGTGCAGACCGGCGATGCATGTACAAACGTCTTGATAACCAAGGGCGCTTCCAAGGACGGTTCTGTCCTTGTCACCTATTCGGCAGACTCACATCAGCTCTACGGCGAGCTTTATTTCACCCCCTCCGGCTTCTTCAAGCCCGGTACCTGGATGAATATCAATGAGTGGGATTCGGGACGTTATCTCGGTCAGATTCCCCAGTTCGTCGGACAGACTTACCAGACAGTGGGCAATATGAACGAGCATCAGCTCATCATAACCGAGACTACATTCGGCGGACGCTCTGAGCTCGGAGACCCGAACGGCATCATGGATTACGGCTCGCTCATCTACATCACCCTTCAGAGGGCGAAGACAGCCCGCGAGGCGATTCAGACCATCGTGGACCTGGCCAATGAATACGGCTACGCCTCCAGCGGAGAGTCCTTTTCCATCGCCGACAAGAACGAGGTGTGGATCATGGAGCTTATCGGCAAGGGCAGCAAGCTCGACAAGAAAGGCAACAACGTCAACAAGGGTATCGTGTGGGTTGCCGCACGTGTGCCGGACGGATATATATGCGCCCATGCCAACCAGTCCCGTATCGACCATATAGTGTTCGATGATCCCGAGAACTGGCTCTATGCGGAGGACGTGGTGGACTTTGCCCGTGAGATGGGCTATTTCGAGGGCTCCGACGAGGAGTTCAGTTTCTGTGACGCCTACAATCCCCTGGAGTTCGGCGGCATGAGAGGATGCGAGGCCCGCGTGTGGTCTGCGTTCAACATCCTCGGAGGCGGTATGATCGGTGACAGGAAGGCCGAGGAGTATCTCGACTTCGCCATGGGCTACAATGCTGACAACAAGATGCCCCTCTTCATCAAGCCCGCAGAGAAGATAGGCGTGAAGGAGGTTGCTGACGTGATGCGTGACCACTATGAGGGTACTCCCATGGACATGACGGTTGACGCCGGAGCCGGCGGACATCACACTCCCTACAGATGGAGACCCATGTATTTTGAGTATGACGGCAAGGAATATCTCAACGAGAGGGCGATAGCTACTCAGCAGACCGGCTTCTGGATTGTATGTCAGAGCCGCAGCTGGCTGCCCGATGAGGTCGGAGGAGTCCTCTGGTTCGGTGTCGACGACGCTGCCACTTCCTGCCTTACCCCCGTATATACCTCTGTGTATGACGTTCCCAACTGTGTAGAGGTAGGTAACGGAAGTCTTCTGGAGTATTCTCCGACATCCCTGTTCTGGGTGACCAACCGTATCGCCAATTTCGCATATATGCTCTATGACCGGGTTGAGCCAGAGGTACGCGCTGTCATCGATGCCAGGGAGAACGCCTCCCTTGAGATTCAGGGTGCCGTGGACGCCAAGGCCCTTGAGCTGCTCGGTGACAATCCTACCGATGAGAGCAGGGCAGCGGCCCGTAATTTCCTGACCGAGTATAGCCTTACATCTGCCCAGGATCTCTTCGATACCTGGAAGGAGCTGGATATCTATCTGCTCGTCAAGTATATGGACGGTAACGTCAAGAAGCAGACCGACTACGGTACGTTCAAGAGCAACGGTCACTCTCCCAGGATTCCCGCCTCACCCGATCAGCCCGGCTACAGCGAGAAGTGGAAGGAGGCTGTCGCCAAGGACGCCGGAGAGGTACTTGAGGTAAAATAATCACGTATAGTCACTCCCGATGTTTGATTTCATCAACATATCGGTAATAGATATTATCGACATCATTCTGGTAGGTCTGCTGATCTTCCAGATGCTGAGGATAATACGCGGCACTTCCGTATTCAACATCTTCACCGGTATCCTTTTGATATATCTCACTTGGATAGTGGTGAAGGCGTTGAATATGAAGTTGCTGTCATCTATTCTGGGTCAGATTCTGGGAGTGGGCGTGATCGCCCTCATCGTCATATTCCAGCCGGAGATACGCCGTTTTCTGCTGCATCTGGGCAGCCGTTACCTGTCGTCCTCACGCAGCAACTTTATCTCGCGCATCCTTCTGGGACGCCGTGACAAGGAGATACATGCCACGTCCCTGGACGAGATAGCCCAGGCCTGCCGCAGCATGTCGGAGACCCGTACCGGCGCGCTCATCGTCATGCAGCACAACTCCTCCCTGGAGTTTGTCACCGAGACCGGCGACAGTATAGACGCTGCCGTCAACAGACGTCTGATAGAGAACATATTTTACAAGAATACCCCTCTCCACGACGGGGCGATGGTCATCGACATGGACCGTATCGTCGCTGCACGCTGCACCCTCCCGATCGTGGACAATCCCAATATCCCCCCTCAGTACGGAATGCGTCACAGAGCGGCGGTCAGCATCACGCAGGATACTGACGCGGATGCGATTGTGGTCTCCGAGGAAACCGGCAACATCTCTTACGTGAGCGGGGGGGAGATGAAGACCATAACCAGCATCAGCGAGCTGAAACTCTCCATCGAGAATTCTTACCGGAAGGAGAAATAAACCGTATTGTCAATGACCAATGTCTCTAAAATCGAAAGCAAGCTCGCGTTCGACAAGATCCGCGGCTCCATAGCTGCCCGATGTTCCACTGCTTACGGCAGGGACCGGGCGGAGAATGAGGAAGTATCCATCGATCCGGCGGAGATAGAACGCCGCCTCGGTCTTGCTGACGAGATGCGGGTCATTCTGATGTTCGAGACATCTTTCCCGACTTCAGGATATGCCGACTGCATCCCTTTCCTAGTGCCGCTGCGCAGTCCTTTCTCGCATATTGACCTGCCCTCGCTGGTGCTGCTGCGCGGTGCCCTGGACACTCTTCGCAGGATTCTGAGTTTCTTCAGCGGTTGCAGGGAAGGGCAGTATCCCCTGCTGCGGAATATGGCCTCGGCGGTGCTTTCCTTTCCGGAGGTGCTGCGCCGTATTGATGAGATACTGGATAAGTTCGGAGAAGTAAGGGACAATGCCTCACCGGAGCTTTATTCCATCCGCAGGGCTATCAAGGACAAGGAGAGTGCGGTGTCCAGACGCATCCAGGCGATTCTGCGGAAGGCTCAGGAGGACGGAGTGTCCGACCCGGATGCCTCGGTGTCGGTACGTGAGGGCAAGATGCTCATCCCCGTGTCTTCCGGCAACAAGAAGAAAGTGCCGGGCATAGTCTTCGACGAGTCGGCCTCGGGCAGGACCTCGTTCATCGAGCCGATGGAGGTCGTGGAACTCAACAATCAGCTGCGGGAGCTGCATTTCGAGGAGCAGAGGGAGATACTCCGGATACTCACTGAGTTTACGGATTTCCTGCGGCCGTATATCGACGATGTGATAGATTCGCAGAAATTCATGGGTGAGCTGGACTTCATCCTGGCCAAGGCCGTGGTGTCCTCCCGCTACAGAGGGGGAAAGCCCGTGCTCTCTGACAGGGGTGAGGTGCTGCTGCGGCAGGGCCGTCATCCGCTGTTGGAGGAAGCTCTGGAGAAAGAGGGCAAGAAAATCGTGCCGCTTGACGTGGTGCTGACGCCTCAGAAGCGGATATTGCTCATCTCGGGGCCCAATGCCGGGGGTAAGTCCGTGTGCCTTAAGACAGTGGGTCTGCTTCAGTATATGTTCCAGTGGGGGATGCCTGTCCCCGCATCGGAAAGTTCGGAAATGACGGTATTCAACGATATGTTCGTGGACATAGGAGACGACCAGTCGTTGGAGAACGACCTGAGTACCTACAGCTCCCATCTGCTGAATATGAAAGAGGCAGTCACCCTGGCCGATGACCGTTCGCTGGTGCTCATAGATGAGTTCGGCTCCGGTACGGAACCGGCCGCTGGGGGGGCTATTGCCGAGGAGATTCTGAGCGAGTTCGAGAAAAAGGGATGTTACGGGGTTATCACCACGCATTATACCAATCTGAAATTCTATGCCAGCAACAGCAGCCGCATCGCCAACGGGGCCATGCTGTTTGATGTGCAGAAAATCCAGCCTTTGTTCCGTCTGGAAATAGGCCTGCCCGGCAATTCCTTCGCTTTCGAGCTGGCCCGCAAGATCGGTCTGCCGGAAAGCATCGTGCATGGGGCAGAGGAGAGGGCCGGTAAGGATTACGTGGCTGTGGAACGCAACCTGCGCAAGATAGCCCGGAACAGACGGGAGCTCGAGGAGCGGCTCGTGAGGGTCAAGGCAGCTGACCGCACGCTGGACTCCATGACTGAGAGATACGAGAAGGAACTCTCTGAAATAAAGGCCCTGCGCAAGAGTGTGCTCGAAGAGGCAAAGGCTCAGGCAGCGGAGATAGTGGCTCAGGCCAACAGACAGATAGAAAATACCATCCGCGAGATACGCGAGTCCCAGGCCGAGAAACAGCGGACTCAGGAGCTCCGCTCGGAACTGCGGGACTTCGCAGCCTCTGTGGCTGATGATTCGGCCGCCCGCAGCGAGATGGAGGCCAGGATAGAGCGGAAGATGGCTCAGATCATCGAGCGCAAGAAGAGGCAGGAGGAGAGGCGGGCCAGACGGGGTGCGGATGCCTCCGGTGACCTGGGAAACAGATCTGTGCCGGGAGGCGGGACCGGGGCTGCTGGTGCCGGAGCCGGTGCGTCCTCAGACAACACCGCGCCGGACCGGATTGCTCCCGGAGTATACGTCCGCGTGGAGGACAGCGGTATGTGCGGAGAGGTAGTGCAGATTTCCGGCAAGAAGGCTGTCATAGCTGTAGGCGAGATACTCTCCCGCATAGATGTCTCTAAGCTTACTCCTTTGTCAGCCAACCAGTACCGTTCGTCTGTCAAGTCGCCGCGTGCCGTTGCTTCATCGGTCAGGCTGTCCTCGTCCATCTCTGACCGCAAGCTCAGCTTCAAGCCCTCTATCGACATCCGCGGCATGCATCTGGACGAGGCCATCCCCACCATCACCCGTTACATTGATGACGCCCTCATGGTCGGTATGTCCGAGGTGAGCATCCTGCACGGTAAGGGTGCCGGCGTTCTAAAGGAGGAGATCCGCAAGCTTCTCCGCATCACCCCCGGTGTTGTCTCTTTTGCCGACGAGCACGTCGAGCGCGGCGGCTCCGGCATCACCGTCGTCAAACTGGAATAGATATGGACTGGAGCAGGGGTTGGCAGGAGCTGGCGGATATGGTGTGGCCGCGGAGGTGCGGGGTGTGCGGAGGATTTCTGGGCACGGAGGAAAGGCATGTCTGTGCGGAATGCCTGAAAGATATGCCGCTTACTTTTTTCTGGAGCTGGCGCGGGAATCCTGCTGAGCAGATTCTCTGGGCCAGGACATATCTTGAGGGGGTGGTCTCTCTTTTTTATTATTCCCGGGACAATGATTATAAGGAACTTCTGCACGCAGTCAAATATGGAGGCAATATTGTTATGGGACACTGGCTTGGCCGTGTACTGGGAAAGAAGATGCTTGAGGCCGCATATCCGATGCCCGATGTGATCATCCCTGTGCCCCTGCACTGGCGGAGGAGATGGAAGCGCGGCTACAATCAGGCGGAGGTCATAGCCCGCGGTATCTCCGAAGGTCTGTCCGGAGATATCCCTATACTCACGGATATCCTGCGCCGTGTCCGCTACAGCACCTCCCAGACCCGGATGAGCACCGGCTGCAAATGGGAGAACGTCTCCGGTTCATTTGTCCTCAGGGATATAGAAACGGCCGCTGAGAAGCTCAGCGGCCGCCATGTTCTGCTTGTAGATGATGTCCTTACGACCGGAGCTACTGCCGAGGCCTGCTGGGAGGCTCTCAGTACCGTCTCCGGTATCAAGGTGTCATACGCCAGTATTGCCTTTGTGTCCCGTCCGGGATAACAGGAAACGTCAGTTCCGAGATAACGTGACGATGTGCCTGAGTGCCGGCCAGCCTGGGTCTACAGTCCGAATTCACTGCGGACCAGGTCGACGGAGTCGAGGAGCTCCCATCCGAAGAACTGCAGCTCTTTCTCCACAGGCTTGCCGTCCCTGATCATCCGTACCTTACGCCTGAAGGGGTCGCGTCCGAAGTGACCGTATGCGGCTGTAGGCAGGTAAATCGGGTTTTTGAGGCCGAAGCGCTCAATGATGGCGGCGGGACGCAGGTCGAAGATACTGCGGATCTTCTCGGCTATCTGGCCGTCGGTCATATCGACTTTGGACTTGCCGTAGGTATTGACGAAGATGCTGACCGGCTCTGCGATGCCTATCGCATAGGCTATCTGGATCAGTATCTCGTCGGCAACACCCGCTGCCACCAGGTTCTTGGCGATGTAGCGGGCCGCATATGCCGCCGAGCGGTCAACTTTGCTGGGATCCTTGCCGGAGAAAGCTCCGCCGCCGTGGGCCCCCTTGCCTCCGTAGGTGTCCACGATGATCTTGCGGCCGGTCAGCCCTGTGTCGCCGTGGGGGCCTCCGATGACGAACTTGCCGGTGGGGTTGACGTGGAGGATGAAGTCGCCGTCGAAGAGCCGGCGTGTCCTCTCCGGCAGGCGGGCGATGATTCTGGGGATGAGTATTTTTTCGATGTCCCCGCGGATACGGCGCTGGATGGCCTCGTCATTCTCAGGGGTGCCGGGCACCATGCCGTCGGCCGCAGGGAAGTCATCGTGCTGGGTGGAGATGACGATGGTGTGCACCCTGAGCGGCCTGTGGTCGTCGCTGTACTCGATGGTGAACTGGGACTTGGCGTCCGGACGGAGGTAGGGCATGGGTGAGGGGTCCTCCCTGCGTATTTTTGCCAGCTCGATCAGCGCTATATGGGCAAGAGTGAGGGGCAGGGGCATGTATTCCTCGGTGTCATTGCAGGCGTATCCGAACATCATGCCCTGGTCACCGGCGCCCTGCTCTTTCTTCTCCTCGCGCACAACACCCCGGTTGATGTCGGGGGACTGCTCGTGCACGGCGGAGAGGATGCCGCAGGATTTGGAGTCGAACATATAGTCGGCCTTGGTGTAGCCGATCTTCTCTATCACGCCTCGGGCCACGTGCTGGATGTCCACGTAGGCGTCTGAGCGGACTTCGCCGCCAATTACGGCCAGTCCGGTGCTTACAAATGTCTCGCAGGCTACTTTAGCCTCCGGGTCCTGACGCAGGAAATCGTCGAGGATGGCGTCCGAGATCTGGTCCGCTACCTTGTCAGGATGTCCTTCTGAAACAGATTCTGAAGTAAAAAAATATGCCATAATATATAAGGTATATAAAACAAAAAAATCTCTTCCGAACGGGTTTCGGAGAGATTTGACAAAACACTAACTGTATGAAAGATTCATTTTAGCATTTTTTAGTGTGGTTGCAAGCAGGCAAATCTGTCCACAAAA
>DHKFR23501__coassemble_814_pt1 | contig 37037 bp, 32 predicted proteins | sample DHKFR23501__metabat2_low_PE_038 | metagenome-assembled genome bin DHKFR23501
ACATTCAGTACAACGTGATGCACACTTTCACCGAAACTCTCGAAGTAGGCGGTCTTTTTCATAAAATCTACATTTCTGTGAGTTCTCCACGCATATTTTTTTCAAGAAAATGAACAATTGTCTTATTATCAGTGTATTGTCCTAGCAAAAAAAATAACTTGGTCACAGCCGCCTCGGTAGTGCAGTCCCCACCCCCGATGACCCCTGCATTTTTAAGGGCCTTTCCTGTTGAATAAGCGTCCATGTCGACTCTACCTGCCTGGCACTGAGTGATATTTAGAACAATTATTCCTCTGTCCACCGCTTTCTTGATGCATTCGGTGAACCATTTCCCGGACGGAGCGTTGCCGGAGCCGTAGGTTTCGAGGATGATGGCCCTGATTCCCGGGACCGATACCAGTGAGTCCAGGATCTGCTCTTTCATGCCGGGAATGACCTTTATGATGAGTACTGATGGATCCATGGCGTATACCGGGCGTAGCGGCCGGTTCCAGTCATCGGGATAGCGGATGAAGGATGTGTTGAACTTGATATGGATGCCGACTTCTGCCAGAACGGGGTAGTTGGCGGAGCGGAAGGCGCGGAAGTTCTCTGCCGTGTATTTGGTGGTGCGGTTGCCCCTGTAGAGCTGACTTTCGAAATAGATGCATACCTCAGGCACCATAGGATGGCCTTCAGGGTCCTTGGATGCTGCGATTTCTATTGACGAGATCAGGTTTTCCTTGCCGTCTGTGCGGAGCATGCCTATCGGAAGCTGGCTGCCGGTGAACACCACCGGCTTGGTGATGTCCCCGAGCATGAAGCTCAGGGCCGAGGCCGAGAATGACATGGTGTCTGTGCCGTGCAGGATGACGAATCCGTCGTAGCTGTCATAGTGCTCTTCGATAAGCCAGGTGAGACGTTTCCAGAAATCGATGTCCACGTCCGAGGAGTCGATGACAGGATTGAATGAATAGGTGTCTATCCGGCAGCCGAATTTCTTCAGCTCGGGAACCTCCTCCAGGATCTGCGAGAAGTCGAACGGCCTTAGGTCAAATGTCACGGGGTCCTGCTTCATTCCGATTGTTCCGCCCGTGTAGACAAGGAGTATGGATGTCTTTTCGTGCATATGTTTTCAGTATAGATTGAACAGTTTTTTTGCGGCGGCGGTCGTGACTTTGTCGACTGTCGCAACCGGTATGTTTTTGATACCTGCTATTTTAGCGGCGATAAGTCCCAGGTATGCCGGTTCGTTGCGCCTGCCCCTGTGCGGTACCGGGGGCAGCCACGGGGAGTCGGTCTCGAGTACAATCTCCTCCAGGGGAATGTCACGGATGGTGACGGCTACTCCGGCGTTTTTGTAGGTGACGACGCCTCCGATGCCTATCAGGAAGTCTCCGCAGCGCCGGATCCTCCGGTAGGTCTCTATGCTTCCGGAGAAGGCGTGGAATACTCCTCGCATCACCGTTCCTGCATCTGCCAGGGCCTCCAGCACCTCAAAGACAGTGTCGTGGGCGTCACGCACATGTATTATCACCGGCAGGCCTTCCTCCGATGCCCATATCATCTGTTTCCGGAACACTTCCACCTGCTCCTTGAAGAACGTGTCGGACCAGTGGCGGTCGAGACCGATTTCGCCCACGGCGGACCAGCCTCCCTCCGCCAGTCTCTTCTCCACGAAATCCAGCTCTGCTTTCCAGTTCTCTCCCACCGATGTCGGGTGCAGCCCGACGGCTGTGCTTACCATGTCTCCGGCCTCTGCTGCGCATTCTGTCATCCTGGTATGTACGGAAGAGTCGATGCCGGGGAAGACCATGTGCTCCACTCCTGCGTCCACGGCTCTTTTCAGAGCCTGGGGGAAATCCTCGGTGAAGGCCTCGTCGTATAGGTGGGTATGGGTGTCTATCATCCTCTGTTTACCTTAATATATAGTTGCCGTAAATATCAGAGCTGATTATTCCTTCCAGCTCCAGTTCCGTAAGCCTTTCCAGTACCTGTGCGGGATCCGCGCCGGTTTTCCGGATCAGGTCGTTGCGCTCTACGGCCGATTCAGCCGATAAAGTTAGTAAGATATTCCGTTGGATGTAGTCACTTTTTTCGAAAATTTGCTTCAGCCGTTCTCCTTGGTCCTGGATGCCCTGTCGTTCCAGCCCATTGCGACGGCGAGACTGTCGGGAGAGGACATGGCGGCTGCGGCGTTGGCCTCTATCAGACGGTTGCATCCGGCGGAGTACGGATCCGTAATCCTGCCCGGGAGAGCGAACACTTCCCTGGAGTAGGACATTGCTGTGCGGGCGGTTATCAGGCCGCCGCCTTTTTCTGCTGATTCGACGAGGACAACGGCGTCCGACATGCCGGCTATGATGCGGTTGCGCCGGAGGAAGGTGACGGCCATGGGTGTTGAGCCTTTGGGAAAGTCGGTTACCAGCGCACCCTGCTCCGCTATCCTGACGGCGTGCTGACGGTGGGGTGGCGGGTAGATGCTGTCCATGCCGGTGGGAAGGACGGCAACGGTCTCCAGGCCGCAGTCAAGGGCAGTCAGATGGGCAGTGATGTCTATTCCGTAGGCAAGGCCGCTGATGACAGTAGGACGCACGTTCAGTTCCGACAGGCCCTCGACTATCCTGCGGCACTGTGCCCTGCCGTAGGATGTGGCCCTGCGTGTGCCGACGACCGCTACGGCCCTGGAAGGATTGAGGCCGGCAGTCCCTTTGTAGAACAGCACTACTGGAGCGTCCGGGCATTCCCTCAGCCTTCGCGGGTATTCCCGGTCGCGGATGTAGATGATGCCCACTCCGTTTTTCCTGGCCCAGCGCACTTCCAGGTCGGCCTCGCGGAGTATGCGCGGGTCGGACAGCTGACTGCTGTAGTGCCCTCCGTCATTGAGGATCTCCCTCAGCTCCCTTTCTGAGAGAGCGAAAACCGAACTGGGCGCAGGGAACATGTCCGTGAGCATCCTGGCGTCCCTGCAGTTGAAATTGAAGATCCTGTTTATGGCACAGGCGTAAACCGTCTCGTCGTAATCCATGGGGCGAAGATAACGCGACGGTGAACAGGCCGCGGGGAAATAAAAAAAACGGATAATTTTTATCCGTTTTTAAAATTTTGGGGAATTTTATAATCCGTTACCGGATGTTTCTTACCTTCTTCTCCCACTTCCATGCCGAGCGGAGTACATCGTCGACCGGAGTGTCGGCTTTCCATCCGAGTATAGTATTGGCCTTTTTGGGGTCGGCCCAGACCTTAATAATATCACCGGCTCTGCGGGGTGCGAAACTGTAGGGCAGGTTGACTCCGGTGGCGGAGATGAAGTGGTTGACGAGCTCGAGTACGGAGAGGCCGTTGCCGGTGCCGAGGTTGAATATCTCGAATCGGTCGGAGTCGCTCACGCCCAGCATCCTGTCGACTGCCGCCACGTGGGCTTTGGCCAGGTCTACGACGTAGATGTAGTCGCGGATGCATGTGCCGTCCGGGGTGGGGTAGTCGTTACCGAAGATCTTGAGCTCCTTGCGGATGCCGGCCGCGGTCTGTGTGATGTAGGGCACCAGGTTCTGGGGCACGCCTATGGGCATCTCGCCGATGAGGGCGGAAGGATGGGCTCCGATGGGATTGAAATATCTGAGGGCGATGACTTTCAGTGAGGAGTATGCTGTCACGCAGTCGCGGAGAATTTCCTCGCACATCTGCTTGGTGCGTCCGTAAGGGGATGTGGCCGGCTTTACGGGAGCGTTCTCGCTGATGGGAAGGTTTTCCGGGTCGGGCTCTCCGTATACGGTGCACGAGGATGAGAATACGATGCCGCGCTGACGTCCGTCGCATGTGGACAGTTCGATCAGGTAGAGGAGAGACCGCAGATTGTTCTCAAAATATTTGAGCGGCTGCTGCACGCTCTCGCCGACAGCCTTGTGCGCTGCGAAATGTATGGCGGCGACTATGTCCGGATACTTCTCGAACACCTGGGCGAACTGAGATTTGTCACTGCAGTCCAGCTCCATGAACGGGAGCGGCTTTCCTGTAATCTGCTCTATGCCCTTGAGCATGTCCGGAGATGAGTTGGAGAAGTTGTCAACGCCCACTACCTCGTAGCCTGCGTTTACCAGTTCGACGACTGTGTGTGAGCCGATGTATCCTGCGGCTCCTGTAACGAGTACCCTGCCTTTGTTGTTCATTTTCTTAAAATTTTGTCTGCAAATATACTCAAATTTTCTAATTTTGCGGCCGTTAAATTCAAAAGTCGCTATGCTGTTAGGAATCGCATCTGACCACGCCGGCTTCGAGATGAAGGAAGCCCTGAAGAAATATCTGGCCTCCATGGGCCATGAAGTTAAGGATTTCGGAACTCACTCGCCCGAGAGTATGGACTATCCCGATGTGGCCCATCCGCTGGCTGCAAGTGTCGAGAAAGGAGAGGTGGACCTGGGTATCGCCCTCTGCGGCTCGGGCAACGGCATCAGCATGACCCTGAACAAGCATCAGGGTATCCGTGCCGCCCTCTGCTGGAACGAGGAGCTGGCCGCCCTGGCCCGTCAGCACAATGACGCTAATGTCCTCTCGCTCCCTGCCCGTTTCATCCCGCTGGACCTTGCGGAGAAGATTGTCTCTAAGTTCCTCTCCAGCTCCTTTGAGGGCGGCCGTCATCAGCGTAGGGTGGAGAAAATACCCTGCAGGTAATGTACGCCGTCATAGACAGGAATACTCCTGCCGGAACCTCCCTGTCCCCGGAACTGTATCCGGAGGGCTTTGTCATGGTGATGGACAAGCCGTATGGATGGACTTCGGCCGATGTGGTGCGCAAGATAAAATTTTCCCTCAAGAAGATGTATCACCTCCACAATGTCAAAGTGGGACACGCCGGGACTCTCGATCCGCTGGCTACGGGGGTGCTCCTCGTATGTGCCGGTAAGGCCACCAAGGTTTCGGAGGCCCTGCAGGCGGAGCGCAAGGAGTATGTGGCGGATGTGACTTTCGGCGCGACTACTCCGTCTTTTGACCTGGAACATGATGTGGATGCGGTCTTTCCTTGGGAGCACATTACCAGGGAGGCAGTGGAGGAGGCTCTCGGAGGTATGGAAGGGGAACAGATGCAGCTGCCGCCTGTCTATTCCGCCAAATATGTGGACGGCATCAGGGCATATGAGATGGCCAGGCAGGGGGAGACGGTGGAGCTCAAGGCCTCGCTGGTGAATATCTACGGGACACAGATTATTGATTTCCGTCCGCCGGTGCTGAAGGTGGCCGTGCAGTGCAGCAAGGGCACCTACATCCGCGCTTTCGCCCGCGACTTGGGTCTGGCTCTGGGAAGCGGAGCCTACCTTTCGGGGCTTGTCAGGACGGCCTCCGGAGGCTTCTCCATAGAAAGTGCCTTGTCTGTCGCTGATTTTGATGCCAGATTCTGAAACTTTTCTGTCATCTGTACGTATAAACTATGATAGCTGTTAAATCGTATGAAACTTTCGCAATTCAGTTTTGACCTGGACGTCAGGAAAAATATCGCACCGTATCCCTCTGAGTACAGGGACGAGTGCAGGATGCTGGTTCTCCACCGTTCTACAGGAGACATAGAGCATAAGATTTTCAAGGATATCATCAACTATTGCGATGAGGGAGATGTCTTTGTTTTCAATGACACGAAAGTATTCCCTGCCCGCCTCAAGGGCAATAAGGAGAAGACAGGGGCCGAAATAGTGGTCTTCCTGCTCAGGGAACTCAACAGGGACCAGCGGCTTTGGGACGTTCTGGTTGATCCGGCGCGTAAGATCCGCATAGGCAACAAGCTGTATTTCGGAGAGAACGACTCTTTGGTGGCTGAGGTAATAGACAACACCACGTCCCGCGGGAGAACCCTGCGTTTTCTCTTCGACGGCACTTATGAGGAATTCAAGTCCACCCTGTACTCCATGGGCGAAATACCTGTTCCCGATTATGTCTACATAGCCCGTCAGGCCAAGAGGGAAAGGGAAGGGCTGCCCGCATTGAAACAGACAGGGCAGTATATTTACGCCGAGCCCTTTGATATGGAACGTTTCCAGACCATATACGCATCACAGGAGGGAGCCGTGGCTTCTCCGGCCGCAGGTCTTCACTTCAGCCGCGAGATATTCAAGCGTATGGAGATAAAGGGTGTAGACGCGCGCTTTATAACCCTGCACATGGGGCTCGGACATTTCCGCAATGTAGATGTGGAGGATCTGTCGAAGCACAAGATCGATTCCGAGCGCATGATTATTCCTGAAGAGACAGCCGATGCTGTCAATGCAGCCAAGGCGTCCGGTCACAGGGTCTTCGCGGTGGGTGCGACAGTGGTAAGGGCAATAGAGACTCCCGTCACTACCACATGCCAGCTCAAGCCCTTCGACGGCTGGACCAACAAGTTCATTTTCCCTCCGTATAAATTCTCAATCCCCGATGCCGTAGTGACCAACTTCCATATGCCCAATTCCACTATGCTGATGTCTGCGGCTTCGTTCGGCGGTTACGAGCATGTCATGAATGCCTACAGGGTAGCACTTAAGGAAGGCTACCTGTTCGGCACGTATGGAGACGCAATGCTTATTATTGACTGACGCCGTCTGATCCGGCCGCTCTTTCTCTTTCTCTCTCTTTTCTGAGTCTCTCTCGACGGGCCAGGGCTGTCTCGGTCTCCATGTCTGTTATGATGCAGTCCGGTGCGTAGGTGAAGATATTTTCCGTATCCAGTTCGCGGAGCGTTCCTTCCTGGAAGTCTCCGGTAGTTCCTGTCGAGAGGGTTACGGCGCCGCCTGTGTCTGCGGATCCGTCTGTCAGCTCGACCATGTCGGAGTTGTTGTAGGTGCGGGTACGGGCCGGCGGGGTGTTGTTGACCTTAAAGCCTGTGGCAAGAATGGTGACTGCAATCTCGCCTTCTTCCAGGCTGTTGTCTGTCGTAAGACCGCGTTTGAGCTTGCTTACTCCGCGTCCGGTACTTTCCCGGATGAGGTCCATTATGAGAGTGTCTTCCGAGGCCAGCAGGGGGGATTTGTTGCTGTAGGTGATGTTGACCAGTACGTTCTTGGCTGTGTTGAGGTCGAAGTCCTTGAGCAGCGGGGATGTGAATGCCCTTTCTGCGGCCTCCTTGGCTCTGTTCTCGCCTTTTGCCAGACCGGTACCGACCAGGGCCATGCCGCTGTCGCGCATGACCACAGTCACGTCCTGCAGGTCCACATTGACGAAGCCGATGCTGGTAATAATCTCAGAGATTCCCCGTACTGCGGTGTCCAGTACATCGTCGGCCTTTTTATAGGTGGCCTGGATGTCCATCGTTCCGGCGTAGTCGTACATTTTCTGATTGTCCACGATGATTATCGAGTCGGTGTACTTGCGCAGCTCCTCGATGCCTTCATAGGCTTTCTGGATGGTGTCCAGACCGTCGTTGTCCCTGGGATAGGTGACGACGGATATCGTGAGCTTTCCGGATTCCTTGACGGCCTTGGCTATCACGGGCGCTGCTCCCGTACCGGTGCCGCCGCCCATTCCTGCCGTGATGAACACCACCTCGATGTTGGGACCGATGTATTTCTTTATCTCTTCCAGTGACTCAAGTGCCGCGTTCCGTCCTTTTTCCGGACTCATGCCGGCTCCCAGACCCTTTGTGAGGGCCGAGCCCAGCTGGATCTTGTCAGGCACTGGAGAGGCCATCAGTGCCTTCAGATCCGTGTTGCAGATGAGGAACTCAACGTCCTTGAGGCCTTCCGTGTAAAGCCTGGTGACAGCGTTGCATCCTCCTCCGCCTACTCCTATTATTTTGATTTTCGACATGTTGTCGAGTATACCCTCGGGTACAATATCCGTTACTTTCATCGTTGTCGAATTTTAAAATTTAAGCATCGTCATCAGTGGTCTCGAACAGAATTCCGAAACGCTCCAGAAGGTTGGGCTTTTTCTTTTTGGCGTTCTTTCTGCCGTCTGCGCCGGAGGCTTGGGTCCGGTCTGCGGACGGCCGCTCTTCATGTGCTGCTGCCGGCGATTCCGGTATGTCGAAGAGAGTTCCCTCCGCAGCAGGCTGCGGATTATGCGCGGCGGGCTCTTCACTGATGGTCTCATCGTATTCAAAGCCCTTGATTACCAATCCTACGGCTACAGATGCGCCGGCAGTGAACACCTCTTCCACGGAGTTTCCGGTGACGGTATTGCTGTCCGGCATTCCGACACGGACATCCATGCCCAGGATGGTTCTGGCGAGTATCTGTATGTGGTTGAGGTTGGCTGAGCCTCCTGTTATCACGGCGCCTCCCCTGATGCGGTTCATGTAGCCGGATTCCTCGATGATCCTGCGGACAGTGGCGAGTATCTCGCATGTGCGGGCCTCTATGGCCTGGTCCAGCAGCTTGAAGGGTACGTCCTTGACGGGAATTCCGTTCTTGTCCCGTATGGAGATGATCTTGTTTTCAGGTGCGTATTCGCTGATGCAGGAGCCGTGCTGGACTTTCATCAGCTCGGCGTTGTGTCTGGATACTCCGCATATCTGGCTGATATCCATCGTTATGGAGTTGCCGGCGAATGGTATGACGGCCGCGTGCCGGATGATGTTGTTGTGGTAGATGAGTACTTCCGTCGTGCCGGCTCCTATGTCGATCAGGACCGATCCCAGCTCTTTCTCGTCGTCAGTGAGCAGGGCTGCGGCCGAGGCGGTGGACGAGAGTACGAGCCTGCGTGGATTCAGTCCGCAGTTGGATACGGTCTGTCCGCATTTTCTCACTGTGCCTGCGTTGCCGATGAAGAGGCGGTAGTCTCCGCTGATTTCCTTGCCTACCATGCCTACGGGATTGCTGACGTCTATGAACTCATCCACATTGTAGTACTGCGGTACGATGTGCAGTATTTTCTCCGACGGTTCCACTTTGGTCAGGTACATCTCGTCGAGCATGGAGGAAACCTCCTCGTCGCTGATCATCGAGTCAGGGTCCTGACGGTTGCGGCTCAGGTCCGTGGAGCTGCAGCGCAGGCTCTGTCCTGAGATGTTGACGTAGACGTCGCGGACATTGTAGTTCTCTGTCTCAGGCAGGGAGTGAATCTGCTCGAGGACTTTCTGCATTGTAGGTCTAAGGGTGTCAATGACCAGTTTGGGATTCATGATCTCGCTCCTCCTGACACCGTCGGAGGGCATGGGCGTCTCGCAGTAGCCGATGATCCGGATACCTGCCGAGGTTTTCTCCCCGACGATGGCCGCCAGCTTTGAGGTGCCTATGTCTATGGCTGTAATGTATCTGCTGTTCATATCTTTATACTTTTTTTGATGTCTTTCTTGTCCCTCAGCGTGCAGACTATCTGGTCCGAGAACTTGAGGTTGACCGCCGAGTACCGCTCCCAGCCGTAGACGGGAACTACCTGGCGGTAGAATGTCCTTAGTTTTGCAAATTTATAATCAATATCCTCAATACTGCCAAAAATTATCTTCTGGTCGCCGACGACGGTGTAGAATGCTATGTCTCCGTTCTCCTCTACGTCGATCTGCTGTATCTGGGCGTTCCAGACCGGATGCCGGTCCAGGAAGTGCGCCAGTTCTATCATGCCTTCAATCCAACCGCGGTCAGCCTCATCCGGCACTCCCCGATAGCCTTCCTCCAGCTTGACGGGAATGTGTCCGGATACGACCGGAACGTAGGATGTGAATGTGTTGACCCACGGGAAGATATATCCCGTGTCATCGATGTAGAACGCTCCGTTGGCGGTCTGAATTCTCAGAAGAGGCCTGCGCTGGGTGACGCTTACCATCAGCATTCCGTCGCGGGAGATGGATACGTCGCTGTGGCGGATTGCGCTGCGGCTTTCCAACAGGTCCTCCAGTCCGGTGAGGCATGCTTCCTCCCGGGGCTGTCCCATGGGGTTGATTTCAGATGATGCGATGATGGCCTGGATGTCGGTGGGTGATACGAATCGGTTGACAGCGCTGTCCAGAATGCATACGGATATGCCGGTGCACAGCTCTTCCGCCCGACCTCTGCCTGAGAGGATGGAGGCGGCCGCGAAATATCCGCAGAAGAGCAGGACGGCCAGCGCCGAGAGGCAGTATGTGATGACTTTTTTAAGCATATTTTTCCTTCAGCAGGTTTTCAATGGGCTGCACCAGGCGGTCTATGTCGCCGGCTCCGAATGTCACGAGTATGTCTATGTCGCGGGAGGCAATCTCCTCCAGCACTTCTTTCTTCTGGATAATCCGCTTGTCCTGCAGGAAACAGCAGTCGTATATCAGGCTTGAGGACACTCCCGGCACAGGTTCTTCCCTGGCGGGATAAACCGGCAGGAGCAGCAGGGAATCGAGGGCGCTGAGGCTCTCGCCGAATTCTCGGTAGAAGTCCCTGGTACGGGAGAATAGGTGGGGCTGGAAGATGCCTGTGATCTTCCTTCCGGGCCAGACCTGGCGGATGGATGCTATCGTGGCTGCCAGTTCCGCGGGATGGTGGGCGTAGTCGTCGATATAGGTGTGTCCGGGCAGGTTGACCCGGATGTCGAAGCGGCGGGCAACTCCTCTGAAGGTGGCTATGCCCTCGCGGACAGCATCCGCCGAAGTGCCGTGGAGCAGGGCCAGGGCTGCGGCTGCGGTGGCGTTCTGGATGTATACCTCTCCCGGAACTCCGGCATGACAGCGCTCTATCCGTCCCATGGGAGTGTTGAGGGTGAAATACATCCTGCCCTGTCCGTCGGAGACGATGTCGGAGGCGTGGAAGTCGCCGCCCCCGCCGTAGGTCCATATCCTCGCGCGGACGCCGCCGCGTATGAAATAGTCCTCCAGTCCTTTCCTGACGACGAGAGTCTCCGAGTTCTGGCGGCCGAACTGCACGAAGGCGGACCTGAGGTCGTCAATGTCGCTGTATATGTCCATGTGGTCGGCGTCCATGGCAGTGATGACGGAACCTGCGGGATGCAGGCGGAGGAATGATCGGTCGAACTCATCGGCCTCGGCTACCATCAGCCCGCTGTCGGAAAGCAGCAGGTTGGAGCCGTAGTTGCTGGATATCCCGCCCAGGAATGCGGTGCATCCCTGACCTGAGACTGTTAGGATATGAGCCAGCATGGTGCTGGTGGTCGTCTTGCCGTGGGTGCCGGCTACTGCGAGGCAGCGGTGTCCGTCGGTAATCTCCTCCAGTGCCTGCGAGCGCTTGAGTACCCTGTAGCCGTGACTGCGGGCATAGGTGAGCTCGCCCATGTCCGGCGGGACTGCGGGAGTGTAGATGACCAGGGTGTCCTCCGGAGATGGCGGAACGAGGGCTGAGTTGTCCTCGAAATGCACGTCTATGCCCTCGCTTTCCAGAGCCTGCGTGACCCTCGAGGGAGTGCGGTCGTAGCCGCTGACCCTGTGTCCTGAGTGATGGTACCAGCGTGCCAGTGCGCTCATGCCTATGCCGCCGATGCCGATAAGGTATATGTCGCTGTATGTCTTCATGTCTCTATTTCTTGTCTGCGGCCAGGGCAAGCACCTCCGCTGCTATGTCCGCACCTGCGCGGGGACGTGCCATTTTCAGGATGTTGTGTTCGAGGAGGGAGCGTCGGGCGCTGTCATTCAGCAGCTCCTCGACTGCGGGAAAAAGATCGGTCAGGGCTCTGCTGTCGCATACCATGGCGGCGGCGTCCGCATCTACCAGAGCCATGGCATTATGAGTCTGATGGTCCTCGGCAACATTGGGGGAGGGAACGAAAATAGCGGCCTTGCCGATGGTGCAGAGCTCAGATATGGTGCCGGCTCCTGCGCGGGATACTACGACATCGGCCGCGGCGAATGCCAGGTCCATGCGGGTGATGAAGTCGCAGTTGCGGATATTGCCCCATATGCGCATTCCGTCCTGAGTCTTGCTGACGCCTCCGAGGCGGGAGAACATCTCCTGGATCTGGCCGGAATAGGCTTTCCCGCTCTGCCAGATAATCTGGTAAGGGAAGGCCCCGCCGTTGGTGCGGCAGGCGGTGCGCATCACGGAGTTGAAGGTGCCGCATCCGCCGCTGCCGCCTACTATCAGTACGGTCGGAAGGTCGGAGCGCAGGTGGAAGAGGCGCTGTCCTTCAGCTTTCTCCTTCTCCGTGAAAGGTCTCATGTTGTCTCTGATGGGATTGCCGGTCAGGACAATCTTGCCGGCGGGGAAGAACCGCTCCATCCCGGGATAGGCCGTGCAGATGCGCTTGGCCCTGCGGCCCAGTATCTTGTTGGTCAGGCCGGCGTAGGAGTTCTGTTCCTGGATGAGGGTCGGGATGCCCATTGATGCCGCTTTCCACAGCAGGGGCGCACTGGCGTAGCCGCCTACTCCGACAGCCACGTCAGGCTTGAATTCCCGGATGATCTCTCCTGCCTTCCTCAGGCTTTTTATCACCTTGCCGGGCAGGGCGAGGTTGGCCGCGGAGAATGACCTCCGCAGACCGGCCACCGGCAGGCCGATGATGCGGTATCCGGCGGCGGGTACCTTCTCCATCTCCATTTTCCCTTCAGCTCCTATGAAGAGTATCTCTGCCTCAGGCTCTGCCTTTCTGATAGAGTCCGCTATGGACAGGGCGGGGAAGATATGGCCTCCCGTGCCGCCACCGCTGATTATGATTCTGTGCTGCATGTTGTTTCCTCCTTTTCGGTTTTAAGCTTTAAGTCTTTGATTTCTATAGTCCGGTTGACGGACAGGATGATGCCGAAGGCGCAGTTCATAATGATGAGTGCCGTGCCTCCGCGGCTGATCATCGGCAGGGTCTGTCCTGTGACGGGCAGCAGGCCGACGTTGACCAGGATATGCAGGAAAGCCTGCATCGTGATGAGAGTGGAGAGGCCCAGGACTACTATGATCGAGAATTTCCTGGTGCATGCCCGGGCTATCTTCATGCACCTGTAGAAGAACCAGAGGTATAGAACGATGACCGCAATTCCTCCAATCAGTCCGTACTCCTCTACGATCACTGCGTAGATGTAGTCGTCGTAGGCGTTGGGCAGTATGTCCCGCTTGATGCTGTTGCCGGGGCCCCTGCCGAAGATGCCGCCCAGTTGTACGGCCTCGCGGGCCTGGTCGGCCTGAAAGGTCTTCTCCTCGTATTCGGCGAGCTCCTGGGCTGTCATCTCCTCCTCGTTTCCGGAGAAATGCCTCTCGATTCTCTCTCCGAAAGTCTCGAACCTGGAGAATACCTTGCCTTTGGACAGCACGCTGACGGTGAAGGCCACCGCCACGGCTCCCAGCGCGATAGGAATGGTCCAGAGAATGAACTTCCGGTTGACTCCGGAGCAGATCAGGATGATCAGGGTAAGGATGCCTATGATGAGGGTGGCTGACATACTTCCCATCATCGTCAGGGCGCATACGGCACCCACAGGTATCAGAATTTTCAGGGCGTATTCCCTGAATGTGTCGAGCCCGGAGGCCTCTATTATGCGCGCCAGATACAGTACCACCGCCACTTTGGCTATCTCGGCGGGGTGGATGGGTATGCCCAGCAGGCTGAAGCTGCGGAGGTTGTGTGTTGCAATAGGGACGATGAGCAGTGCTGCCGCCACCGCGATGGCGGCGTATGACAGGATACGGTAGATTTTCAGAGGTATCCTGTAGCATACCAGCAGGACGGCGAAACCAATGATGTAGAATCCGGCCTGGTCCAGCAGGTAGCTGAACGGAGTGGTGTCCTTCCTGAATGCCAGGGAACTGGTCGCGGAGTATACCACGGCCATGGATATCATGGCGAAGAACAGGATGAGCAGCCATATCACCCTGTCTCCCCGGAGCCTCCCTATGTTCTTGAGCACGCCTGTCATCTTCCGCGGCATGTTTTAGAGTTCCCTGACGGCAGCCTTGAACTGGCGACCGCGGTCCTCGTAGTTCTTGAACAGGTCGAAGCTGGCGCAGCAGGGCGAGAGGAGCACCACGTCCCCGTCCTCTGCCAGTTCGTAGGCCTTCTGGACGGCTTCCTTGGCGGAGGATGCGTCGGTGATGGTCTCTACGATTGGGCCGAAGAAGTCGTGGAGCTTGCGGTTGTCCTTGCCCAGGCAGACGAGGGCCTTGACTTTCTCGCGCACTAGCTCCTCTATCTCGGAGTAGTCGTTGCCCTTGTCAGTACCTCCGGCAATCCATACGACCGGGTGTCTCATGCACTCGAGGGCGTACCATGTCGAGTTGACGTTGGTGGCCTTGGAGTCATTGATGTAGAGTACGCCATGGACATTCATAACCTTTTCGAGGCGGTGCTCGATGTTTTCGAAGGTCGCCAGGCTCCGGCGTATGACATCGTTGGTGATGTTCATGATCTTGCCGGTGATGGCTGCGGCCATGGAGTTGTAGATGTTGTGGCGGCCCTGGAGCGAGAGCTCGTCCGTACGTACTACGCATTCGTCATCCTTGTACCGTACGGTAATCTTCTCCCCGTCGGAGAATGCTCCCTGTGCGACCTCGTGTTTCTGGGAGAAGGGGAGCATCTTGGCCCTGAGGACTATCTCGTTGATGTGGCCTACTGTCACCTGGTCGTCATCGCAGAAGATGAAGCAGTCCTCCTCCGACATATTGCGGGTGATGCGGAACTTCGCCCTGACGTAGTTCTGCATCTTGTGGTCGTAGCGGTCCAGGTGATCGGGGGTGATGTTCAGGATGATGGCTATGTCGGCCTTGAAGTCATACATGCCGTCGAGCTGAAAACTGCTGAGCTCCAGTACAAAGATGTCGAAATCCCCGGTAGCTACCTGCAGTGCGTAGCTCTTGCCGATGTTGCCTCCGAGTCCCACGTTGAGACCTGCATTGCGCAGCATATAGTAGATCAGGGATGTCGTCGTGGTCTTGCCGTTGCTGCCGGTGATGCATATTTTCTTTGCCCTGTCGTAGCGGCCGGCGAACTCTATCTCCGAGATGACGGGAATACCGGCCTTCAGAGCCGCGCTGACTACGGGCGCCGTCTCCGGAATCCCGGGGCTCTTGATTATCTCTGCGGCGTTGAGGATTTTCTCCGGCGTGTGGCCTCCTTCCTCATACGGGATGCCGTATTTTTCCAGCAGGGCCTTTCCTTCCTCAGGTATGCTGCCGTTGTCCGAGAGGAAGATGTCGAAACCTTTGACTTTTGCGAGGACGGCTGTTCCGACTCCGCTCTCGCCGCCTCCGAGTGCTACGATCCTTTTCATTTCAGTTATCGTATTTTAAGTGTAATGATTGTCGCAATGGCGAGTATGATGCTGATAATCCAGAAGCGCATGACGATCTTTGCTTCCGGAACAGCCCTTTTCGGTCTGGCGATAAGGGCGGGTACTCCTTCTTTCTGGAAGTGGTGGTGGAGGGGCGCCATCTTGAAGACGCGGCGGCCTGCTCCGTATTTTTTCTTGGTGTACTTGAAATACAGTCTCTGGATGATTACCGACAGCGACTCGGCGAAGAAGATGCCGCACAGGATGGGTATCAGCAGCTCCTTGCGTATGAGGACGGCGACGACTCCGATGATGCCGCCGAGGGCGAGGCTGCCGGTGTCGCCCATGAATATCTGCGCGGGGTAGGAGTTGTACCAGAGAAATCCTAGCAGGGCTCCGATCAGGGCGGACATGTAGACAGCAATCTCGCCCGAGTCGGGGATGTACATGATGTTGAGGTAGTCGGCGTAGATTACGTTTCCGGAAAGGTAGGCAAGGACTCCGAGCGCCGCTCCGACGATGGCGGTTATGCCGGCCGCCAGTCCGTCCATTCCGTCAGTGAGGTTGGTGGCATTGGACATGGCAGTGATGATGAATATGATTACAGCTACGTAGATGACTACCTGGAGCAGCTCCTTGGTCTTGCCGCTGCCGGGGGCCAGCCAGGCGTAGTCAAATTCGTTGTTCTTGATGAACGGGATGGTGGTAAGGGTGCTGACTGTGTCCTCGTGGACGCATATCACGATCCCTATGGCGAGGGCCAGGATGACCTGTCCGATGATTTTGTATTTGCCGGGCATTCCCTCCTTGTTCTTTCTGAATACCTTGATGTAGTCATCGGTGAAGCCGAGAGCACCCAGCCATACCAGGGTGACCATCAGCAGCTGGATGTACATGTTGGTCAGGTCGCCGAACAGCAGTACGGCTATGAGGATGGAGCCCAGGATTATCACGCCTCCCATGGTCGGCGTGCCCTTCTTAGCCAGCTGCCCCTCCAGACCCAGGTCGCGGATCTCCTCTCCGATCTGGAGTCTCTGCAGCAGACGTATGACCTTGCCTCCGAAGCAGAGCGTCAGTACGATAGCAGTGATACTGGCCAGGATGGCGCGCACCGAGATGTACTGCAGCAGACCGGAGCCCGGGAAATCAAGATGCTGAAGATGCTCGAAAAGATAGTAGATCATAGCAGAACCTCCTTGATTATTTCCTTGTCGTCAAAATGGGATTTAACCCCGTTCACTATCTGATAGTCCTCGTGGCCCTTTCCGGCAACGAGAATGATGGCTCCGTCCGGAGCGGTCATCACGGCGGTGCGGATGGCTTCCCGCCGGTCGGTTATGAAGAGTGATTTTGCCAGTCCCTCTGTGTCCAGTCCCTCTTTCATGTCCCTGATTATCGCTGCCGGGTCCTCGAAACGGGGGTTGTCCGAGGTGATGATGACCCTGTCGGCCCAGCGGGCTCCGATGGCTGCCATCTCGGGGCGCTTGGTCCTGTCACGGTTTCCTCCGCAGCCGAAGACAGCAATCAGCTGTGAGCTGCCCTTGAGCTCCTGCAGGGTCCTGAGTACGTTCTCCAGGGCATCCGGAGTGTGTGCGTAGTCGACCACGGCCGTGATGCCTCTCTTTCCGCGGATATATTCCATCCTTCCCGGTACGGGGCCCATGGCGCTGATCTCTTTCAGAGTCTCTTCCTTTCCGGCTCCCAGCAGGATGGCAGCGGCGTAGACCGCGCAGATGTTGTGGGCATTATAGTCGCCGATAAAGCGGGTCCATACATCTGTTCCGTCCAGTCTCAGCTGGTACCCGTCCAGGCTGCGCTCCATTATTCTGACCTTGAACTCGGCCATGCTGCCCTCGCTGTAGCGGTAGACCTTTGCTGCGGTGTTCTGCACCATTATGGACGCGTTCCTGTCATCGGAGTTGACGAGGGCGAACGCTCCGCTTTCGAGGGAGTCGAAGAGCAGCTTCTTGCAGCGGATATATTCTGAGAATGTCTTGTGATAGTCGAGATGGTCGTGAGTGATGTTGGTAAATACCGCTCCGCTGAACTTCAGCCCTCTGACCCGCCCCTGATGCAGGGCGTGTGAGCTCACCTCCATGAAACAGTACTGACAGCCCCGGTCAACCATCATGCGCAGAAGACGGTTGAGGGTAATAGGGTCCTGGGTGGTGTTGGTGGTCTCGAAACGTTCGCCGCAGATGTAGTTGGCTATCGTCGAGAGCAGGCCGCAGCAGTAGCCCAGCCCGGAGAACAGCCGGTAGAGCAGGGTGGCGATGGTGGTCTTGCCGTTGGTGCCGGTTACTCCTGTCAGCTGCAGCCCGCGGCTGGGATGGCGGAAGAAATTGCCTGCCAGGTCGGCGGCTGCAGTGCGTGTGTCCTCCATCCTTACGGCTGTGAGACCTCTGCTGACGATCTCCTCCCTTGCCTCGGGGTGCTGGTAGACCACGGCGGCGGCTCCAGCATCGGCTGCCTTGCCGATGAAAGCGTGTCCGTCGCAGTCAAATCCCGGGACGGCTATGAACAGGCAGCCGGGGCGGCACTGCCTCGAGTCCGAGGCTATGTCCGTTATCTCCAGGTCCAGGGGACCGTCAGTCCCTGCGGCAGGTATACCTTTTAATATATAGTCGAGTCTCATATAGTCTCCTATTTTAATGTCAGTGTTATCATCTCTCCCTTCCCAAGGGATGTTCCGGCTGCCGGCGTCTGTGCCGTTACCCTTCCGGCTCCGGAGTATCTCACCCTGTATCCTTCGTTCTCAAGCAGGTAGAGGGCGTCTTTAAGTCCCATGCCCGAGACATCCGGCACCACTCCCTGCTCCAGCTCGATGCTGCTTACCGCGGGGATTCCGCCCTCCTTCCCTTCCTCGATCCGGATCCATCCCATTCCCTTTGTGCGGGGTCTGTGCTTCATGGGCATATAGTCGACCGGCATACCGCTCTCTCCTGCCAGTCCGGCCGCTATGGAAGGATTGTCAGCAGGAGATGCTCCGGCGCTGCTGAGTGCCGGATTCCATTCCGGATGTGCCGTATATATCTTGTCGGCGATGCGCTTGAAGACGGGAGCCGCCCAGGTCGCGCCGTAGAAGTTGCCTCTGGTTGGTCCGGTGTATAGCACCACGATGCAGGAATATTTCGGGCTGTCCGCAGGGAAGTATCCGGCAAATGATGCCTGATAGCGGCGGTATCCGTGTTCGTCCTCGTACCGCCCGTTGACCGCTACTCTTGCTGTTCCGGTCTTGCCCGCAATGGCATAGCGGGGATCGTTGCATATCTTGGCCGTGCCGTCCACGACGACACCCCGCAGAGCCTCCTGTACATCCCTGAGGGTACTTCGCGAGCATATCGAACCGCTCACTACGGTGGGTCCGGCTGTCTCGACGGGGATGCCGTCCCTTTCGAAATCCTCGATGAAATAAGGCCTCATCATCTTGCCTCCGTTGGCGACCGCATTGTAGAACGTCAGGATATGGAGGGGTGTGAGCATTATTGCGTAGCCGTATCCGAGACTGGCCAGGGTGGATGCTGACCATGTATTGTCCGAGGGGCTTATGATGTAGGAGTATGCCTCTCCGCCTATGTCGAGATTGAGCTTCTCGACCAGCTTCATGTTGTGCAGCCTGGAGATATATGCGGCGGGATCGTTCTCATAGGCCCCTGTAATCATCTTCGCGAAGGCGATGTTTGAAGATTTCTCAAAAGCGGTCTTGGCGGTCATCTTTCCGTATCCGCCCCGGTGGGTGTCCGTGATGCGGATGCCGCCGTAGCGCCATTCCCCGTTGCCTCCGTCCACCTCCGTGTCCAGGGTGACGTATCCGTCCTCAATCAGGGATATCAGGGCGGCCAGCTTGAGGGTGGATCCCGGCTCCGTTGCATGTCCGAATGCGTAGTTGTAGGTCTCGTCGAATGTTCCGTCCTTGCGTTTGAACATATTGGCGATGCCGCGCACGGCACCTGTGCTGACGTCCATGATTATTGCGGTGCCGCCCTCGAAGACGTCGCTCATCGCCAGCTGGGCCCTCAGCTCGGTCTCCGCGGCTTCCTGTATGCGGACGTCTATCGTGGTGCGGATGTCGACCCCGTCCTCGGCCGGGTATGCGGGTGCTCCGTTGACGGGAAGCCATTCGTCACCGAGCGCCCGGTGAACGGTCTGCATTCCCTCCTTGCCGCTGAGCTTGAAGTTGTAGGTGAGCTCTATTCCGGCTCCCTGTCCTACTGCGTTCACCGAGCCTATCGTGCGGTTGGCCAGAGTGCCGTAGGGGTTGATCCTCTCGCTGCCCTGGATGACTCTGAGCCCGCCCTTGAACTGCCCTAGCCTGAAGATTGGAAAGGATTTTATCTTTTCCAACTCTCCGAAATCCACATTTCTGGAGCCTATCCTCTTGTAGCGGTTTGTGTCCGCCCTTGCCGCCGTGAGCTCCTTGCGGTACTGGCGCGGGGTCTTGTCTCCGAAAAGTCCGGAGAGACAGCGGGACAGCGAGTCGATGCCGGCTGCGAACGATGAGTCGGCCACTACGAAAGAATCCCAGCGCAGCTCGAATACCGGGATGGAGACTGCCAGCGGGCTGCCGTCACAGGCCAGGATGCTGCCTCTTGTGGGTTCTATTACCTGTTCTTTGTATATGTCGTCGGTGGTTATCCTGTCTTTGGTCAGGAACTGTTCCCTTATGATGCCGAAGATGGCCAGCGCTCCCAGCAGCAGGAACGAGAAGTAGACGAAGGAGAACCTCATGAATATCTTGTCCGTGCCGTTGCCTTCCATCTCAGTTTTCCTCCATGTCGATTATGACCGGCGGGGTAACCGGGGCCACCAGGTCCAGTGAGTTGTTTTCGAGCAGCTGCTCTATCTCCCCCCTTTTGCCGGTGTGGAGCAGCCGCGTGTATTTGCCCATGTACTCGGAACGGAGGTTCCGCAGGGTCTCGTCGTTGCGGGCCATCCTCTGCATGGTGTTGCGTATCCCGAAGTGGATGCTGATGTAGAGGATGACCAGAACGAAAATGTATAAAATGAATCTCCAATGTTTCGTAAAACTGCTCTTGGCGAGCACCTGTCCTCCCAGAATGTTCTCTATGACGCGTTTCTTGCTCATAATTCAGTCCTCCTGGCCGCTCTCAGCTTGGCGCTTCGCGCCCTGGTGTTCCGTGTCACCTCGTTTTCGCCTGGGAGGACGGGCTTTCGGGTGATGACGGTGAAGGGCGAGGGCCTGCGGCCGTAAATGTCGGTGCACTCTTTCCCGGCAGGGTCTCCGGAGCGGAAGAAGTTTTTGACCATCCGGTCCTCCAGGGAATGATAGGTGATTACTGCGGCTATGCCTCCTGGTTTCAGGGAGCGGGCGATGCCTCTGAGAAGATGCCCGAGGCTCCGCATCTCGCCGTTGACTTCAATTCTCAGGGCCTGGTAGATTCTCGCCAGGACCTTGTGCGGGGCGACGGCGGGCAGTATGGGGGCAAGGGCTGCGTTGAGCTCTCCGGTGGTCCTGACGGGACTCTTGGCTCTGGCTGAGCATATCAGCGAGGCTACCCTGCGGCTGCCGTCGACCTCTCCGTAGAGATGCAGGATGTCCGCCAGCCGTTCCTCGGAACATGTGTTGATCAGGTCGGCGGCGCTTTCTCCGGCTTTTGAGTTCATCCTCATGTCCAGAGGGGCGTCAAAGCGGAATGAGAAACCCCGCCCGGGAGTGTCGAACTGATGGGAGGACACGCCCAGGTCGGCCAGAATGCCGTCGACAGCTCTGTCGTAGCCTAGAAGGCGGACCCAGTTGTGGATGAACCGGAAATTGGTCCTGACCGGGATGACACGGCTGTCCTGCGGTGCATTGGCCACGGCATCGGGGTCCATGTCCAGGCATATGAGTCTTCCCTCGGGGCCCAGGCGGGAGAGAATGGCACTGCTGTGCCCTCCTCCCCCCAGCGTCGCGTCCACATAGACGCCGCGGGGATTCACCTCGAGAATGTCCACGCTCTCGCGGAGCATGACCGGTATGTGATATGCTGTGTCCATCGTGTCCTATCCAAGTATCTTCTCGGCTAGAGCCGTGAACTCCCCGCTTCCGATGGCGGACGCCTCATATTTGTCGCGGGCCCAGAGCTCTATCTTGTAGTCGTTGCCGGAGAATACCACTTCCTTCTCCACTCCTATGCTGTCCAGCATCTGGCGGGGGATGGAGATGCGCCCCAGCTTGCCGTCCGGCTCCACCAGTGCGCGGTCTCTCATATAGCCTCTCCAGAAGGTGTCGTGCTCGTGGTTGAAGGAGTTGAGCCTGGCCCTGACAGCCTCGGACTGGCGTCCCCATTCCTCCTCGGTGAAGATGTCGAGGCAGGGGGCGAAGAGGCTTTTCTTGACCACCAGAGTCATCGGCTTGCCGGGGTCCATGACGGACTTGAAGGCGGACGGAAACACCAGTCTGCCCTTGTCGTCAATCTTGGCCCTATATTCTCCTATAAACCTTGTCATGCGTGCAAAATTAGCAAAAGATTTTACATATTTTTCCACATTATTACATTTTTTTCCACAATTTGGAATTCTTTTTTAAATTTGTTCCATGAAAATCCAGAATGTAAAAGATAAGCTGTTGACAAACAGGCTGTTCAAAGGAGTGGTGCTCGGCATCGCAGGAACATTGGCCGTAGAATTGGCGGTATTGCTGACAATCATCGCTCTCCGGGCATTGCCGTCCCCGGAGGAAAGGGAGCAGCGGCGGGATGAAACCGCCTCCCAGGAGGAACCGGTTGCGGCTGCAGACCCGGTACGGAGTGACTCTCTTGTGTACGAGTACAACATCCCTATCTCGGACTACCGCAAGACCGAGGGCACTATCCGCCGCGGAGAGTTCTTCTCCACCCTGATGACCCGCCTCGGAGCCTCTCAAAACGATATTTATGCCCTTGACGTCAAGTCAAAGGGTGTCTTCGACATGCGCCAGATCAAGGTGGGCTATCACTATCATGCCTACTATGTGCCGGGAGAGCCGGACACCCTGGCCTATGTGGTTTATGAGAAGGACAATACCTCTTATGTGGTCTTCTCTCTCCGCGACTCTCTGTCAGTGCAGGTCTATGAGAAAGACATCGTCAGGGAGGTGGATTATGTGGAGGTGGAGATCCAGTATTCTCTCTGGCAGGATATCCTGGATGCGGGAGCTCCTGCGCTGCTGGCCCTCTCTCTGGCCGACATTTACGCATGGAGCATAGATTTCTTCGGACTTCAGAAGGGAGACTCGTTCAAGGCCGTCTACGAGAAGACAGTCTGCGACGGGGAGATTCTGGATGTCGAGAAGGTGCTCTATGCCGAGTTCAGTCACGGCGGGGATGTGTTCCGGTCCTACTGGTTCGATGACGGCAGCGGCAACTACTACTGGAACGAGAAGGGCGAGAGCATGCGTAAGGCGTTCCTCAAGGCTCCCCTGAGCTATACCCGCATCAGTTCCGGCTTCACATACAGCCGCCGGCATCCCATAACCCGCAAGGTGCGGCCGCATACCGGTATCGACTATGCCGCGCCGGCCGGAACGGAGGTGATGAGCATAGGTGACGGAGTGGTGGTTTACAAGGGTTTCAAGAATGCCGAGGGCAATATGGTCAAGATCAAGCACAACTCTGTATACACCTCAGCCTATCTCCATCTGTCCCGCTATGCCAAGGGGCTGAATGTCGGAGACCGGGTGCGTCAGGGCGAGGTCATCGGCTATGTGGGCAGCACCGGGTACTCGACCGGTCCTCATCTCGACTTCCGTATCTGGAAGAACGGTACTCCGATCAATCCTCTCAAGATGGACTCTCCTCCTGCCGAGCCTCTGGCGGGGGACAGGATGTCCGAATTCAGGGAGTCGATGGAGGAATCCGAGCATGCGGCTTCCCGCTTCCTGGCCCGCAGGGCCGTGGTCGAGGCGGCATCGAGGCTTACCGGCAATCAGGTCGTACGGAGTATTTAAAAAATTATTATATTTGCGCACTATTTTTGATGTTTTATGGCAACAACAGCAGATTTTAAGAACGGACTGTATTTCAATTATGAAGGGAAACCGGTATCGATTATCTGGTTTCAGCATGTAAAACCCGGAAAAGGCCCTGCCTTTGTCAAGACCAAACTCCGGAATCTTGAGAACGGAAAGATTCTCGACAGGACTTTCACGGCCGGCGAGAAGATTGAGCCCATCAATGTGGAGAGAAGACCCTATACGTATCTTTACAAGGACGATATGGGCTATAATTTCATGCATACCGAGACCTACGAGCAGGTCAGCATCCCCGAAGAGATGGTGGAGAACGCCGATCTGATGAAAGAGGGACAGTATGTGGAGATGATGTTTCTCGCCGATGAGGAGAAATGCCTTACCTGCGAGCTTCCCACCTACGTGGAGCTCGAAGTGACCTATACCGAGCCGGCTGTCAAGGGTGATACTGCCTCAAGCAATGCTCTCAAGGCAGCAACACTGGAGACAGGCGCCGAGATTATGGTTCCCCTGTTCATCAATCAGGGTGACAGGATCCGCGTCAACACAGTGGACCGCAGCTACGGTGAGAGGGTAAAAGAGTAACTGAAACTAACCTAAGAAAAAGCTGTCATGAGAGGGACTCCGGTGCGATGCCGGTCAGTCCCTTTTTTTATGTATCACGGCCAGGCCGTCACGCACGGGGATGACCAGCTGCTCTGTTCTCGGGTCGGCGGCGACAGTGCTGTTGAAGTCCATGATGGCGGAGGTCTGGCGGTCGTGGGGAGGAGCTTCCAGAGCAGTCTTGCCGCTCCACAGGACGTTGTCGGCCAGGATATAGCCGCCTGGGCGCACTTTTGGGAAAACAAGGTCGTAGAATTTGCCGTAGAGACGTTTGTCGGCATCTATGTATACGATGTCGTAGGGGCCGGGCAGACCGGGGATAGCCTGCATGGCATCGGCCTGCATGGGGCGGATGCTGTCCTCCGCTCCAGCTATGGCAAAGGCCCGTGTGAAGATATCGGTCATCTCATCGTCTTTCTCGATGGTGTCGACCCTGCCTCCCTCCTGCAGTCCGCGTGCAAGACAGAGGGTGGCATATCCTGTGAAAGTGCCGATTTCCAGCACTGCCATCGGTCTCACCATCAACGAGAAGGCTTGCAGAAAAGCGCCCTGGACGCCATCGGACAGCATCCTGTAGGACTTGGTCCTGAGGTGGGTTTCCCTTTCTATGAATGCAAGGGCTTGTCTGAGCCGGTTGATGTCCATGGTCGGGAGGTTTAACCGTAAATCATCCAGGATATCGAACTGGGATTGAATACTTCTGCCGCTACAGCCCTGAGTTCCTCGGCCGTTACCGCCTCTACGAGCCGGGCCGATTCCTCGTTTTCGATGACCCTGCCGTAGGTCATAAGGCTCTTGCCCATGGACAGAACCTGGGCCTCCCCGTTGTCAGAGGCGATGGCCATCTGTCCGAGCAGCTGTTTCTTGGCCCAGTTCAGGGCGCGGGTGGATATAGGATTCTCCCCTGCGGCGGTCAGAGTCTTGAGGATAAGTTTCATGCAGCGGTCGAGACTGGATCTGTCACATCCGAAGTAGATGGTGGCGATGCCGGCATCGGAGAACAGTCCGTAGGATGCCTCTACATTGTAGACCAGGCCGTATCGCTCGCGCAGCAGGAGATTGAGCCTGGAGTTGGCCACCGGTCCGCCAAGGATGTTGACCAGCAGGCTCAGGGGAATGCGCCGGCTGTCGTATGCAGAATATGCCCTCGCTCCCAGGATGCAGTGGGTCTGGTGGTGGCTGTGCCTGGTGGAGATGTCGTGAAATGCCGGATTGACCTTCAGGAGCGCCCTTTCTCCGTGAGCCGCTGCGGGAGAGCTGTCCGCGAGCCCCTTGCCTCCCTCCGTGGAATATCTCACCAGGGCCTTCTCCACCATGTCCCTGACCCGGCTCTCCTCCATATCGGCTACCGCCGTGAAGTACATGTTCTCTTCCCTGAACATTTTCGTATAGTAGTCCACTATCACCCGGCGGTCCGCCTTCCGGAGGTATCTGGCCTTGCCCAGTACCGGCATGGCCAAAGGGGTTCCGTCGAACAGCATCTCCTCGAAATCATCGTAAATCTGCTCTGCGGGGGAGTCCTTGTAGGTCTTGATCTCCTCGAGCACCACGCTCCGCTCCTTGTCTATTTCCTTTTCGGGGAAGGTGCAGCGGAACGCGATGTCCATCAACAGGTCGACCGCCCTCCGCAGGTCCTCCTTGAGGACGGTGGCGTGGATGACGGTTTCCTCCTTGGTGGTGTAGGCGTTGAGCTCTCCGCCCAGTTTCTCGATGTAGGAGTTGACGGTGTTGGCGCTGCGCGTCTCGGTCCCTTTGAAGAGCAGGTGCTCTGTGAAATGAGCCAGACCTCCCCGTCCGGGGTCCTCATATCTGGTTCCGGTCTTGATGTGGACTGCGCAGTAGGCTACCGGGGAGAGGCTGCGCTTGAAGGCAAATCTCATTTCTTGTCCTTCTTCTCTTTCGGAACGCCCTTGAACAGGTTGATCTGAGGGGTGATGAGCCTGGATACCCGCCGGAGGTCCTGCTTCAGGAAACCGGCGCCCCTGCGGTCGTTGATCCTGTGCCGTTTGAAATAGAGCAGCTCGTAGGTGTCGGCACTGATGATCAGCTTGTAGCAGAACGCCTTGCCGTAGACCTCCTCAGGTGCTACCACCAGCGATACGAGGGTGTGGGGGAGCCCTTCTGCCAGGGCTATGTCGATGTTGTCCTGACCGACCTCTTCGGCGCGGCCGCGGAACATCCGCTCGAATTCCTGCATGGGTGGATTGTAGGCCAGGTCTCCCTTTAGGAACAGCAGCTTTGTGTTGCGGTTCTTCTCGAAGACTCCCGTCTGTACCATGCCTCTTTTGGAAGGGTAGATGCGGCCGTCGACTATTTTCTGTATGTAGTTCTGGATGATGTTCATGTAGGCGGGAAGGTAAGTGAAAATGCGGTCGCCGTCACCGTTCTCGGGAAAGAGGGGCAGGGATATGATCTCCGGCATCGACGATATGTTCCTGTCAGCCTTTTCATTGCCCTTGAGGAAGCAGAGGAACTCCATGGCGGGGTCGTTCTCGCTGCGGTGTTTCTTCTCCAGGCGTACGAGGAAATAGTACGAGGTGTCGGTCTTGATGCGCTCGAACTCCTCGTAGGAGCAGAACTCGAAGGGGGATATGTTCCAGTTCTCCTCGACGGCATTCCTCAGGAGGAGGTCTGTCATCGAGTTGTCCCCGGCGGTCACCACCTTGGTCATGCGGGCCGGGATGTCTCCGTAATACTCTTTTCCGGATTCGATTTTCTGTTCCTCGAACTGTTTGATTTCCATATTTACGAAGTTGTCCTGTGCCGTCATGGGAACAACCGCGAGCAGGGGCAGCAGGAACGCAAGTGCTTTTTTCATGTCGGTCTTTGTTAATTTTCTGCAAAAGTAGATAAAATATGACTATTTTTGTAATCTTATGATTTCACCTATTATCATAGCCATCGACGGTTACTCTTCCACGGGCAAGAGCACATTCGCCAAAGCTATTGCCAAGGAGCTGGGTTATATCTACATAGATACCGGTGCCATGTACAGGGCCGTCACGCTTCTGGCTCTCAGAAGGGGGTATGTATCCAAAAATAATACCATAAACGGTCCTGCACTCCGGGCAGCGCTCGCGGAGGGTGGTCCGGACACCGACATCTCTTTCCGCGTTTCGGGGCAGGACGGGACCAGTGAAACCTGGCTCGGGGGAGAGAATGTGGAGCGGCAGATACGTACCATAGAGATTTCCAGGGTGGTGAGTCATATCGCGGCCATACCATTTGTCAGGGAGTATGTTGACCGTCGCCTGAGGGAGATAGGAGCAGCCAAGGGGGTGGTGATGGACGGCCGTGACATCGGAACTGCTGTCTTCCCCGATGCGGAGCTCAAGATATTCATGACGGCGCGTCCTGAAGTCAGGGCCGGCAGAAGATATGAGGAAATGCTCTCCAGGGGACATGATGTCAGCTATGAGGAGATACTGAACAATCTCAGCGAGCGGGACAATATTGACGAGAACCGGGCCGTAGCTCCTCTGCGCAAGGCATCTGACGCAGTGCTGCTGGATAATAGCGACATGACGGTGGATGATCAGGTGGAATGGTTCCGGGACCAGATGAGGAGGAGGCACCTATGCGGGTTCTGATAGACAGCGGCTCCGGTTGCTGCAACGGTGTAAGACGGGCTATTTCTGCGGCCGAGGACTGGCTTTCCTCTCACGACACCCTGTATTCTCTGGGCGCAATAGTGCACAACGATGCAGAGATCCGGCGTCTGGCGGAGCTGGGCCTGAAGACGGTCGGCTATTCCGACATGCCTTCGCTGCGTGGTTCTAAGGTGCTGGTCCGGGCTCATGGAGAGCCCCCGTCGACGTATGAGCTGGCACGTGAGTCCGGCATTTCCCTGATTGACTGTACATGTCCTGTCGTACTGGCTCTTCAGAAAAAGATTGCGGCGGAATATGCGGAGCTGTCCTCCCGCGGAGGCCTGGTGCTGATTTTCGGAAAGCGCGGCCACGCGGAAGTCAACGGTCTGGTGGGTCAGACCGACGGCCGTGCAGTAGTGATAGAGGATATGCGGGATCTCGAGGACAAGCTGGCTTCCGGCTGTATAGACCCCTCCCGTCCCCTGGCCCTGTTTTCCCAGACGACCAAGGATCCGGAGGAGTTCAGCGCCCTGGCCGCACGTCTTCGGGAGGCTGTCTGCTCTGCGCGCGGTGGCCTGGAAGTGTTCAATACCATCTGCCGGCATGTGTCTTCCCGTCACAGGGCTCTGAGGGAATTTGCGGCGGCCTGTTCGGTTATCGTCTTTGTGTGCGGACGTGAGAGCTCCAACGGCAAGGTTCTCTATGAGCTTTGCCGCGGCGTCAATCCCCGTTCCTATAAGATTGAGAGCGCGGACGAGCTTCCCGCCTCGGTCTTCCGCCCTGATGATACAGTGGGTATCTGCGGCGCCACCTCCACTACCCGCTGGCAGTTGGAAAAGGTCGCCGATTTTCTCTCAAGTCTCTAATCCCGCGGTCTGAGGACGGCTTTGCGCAGCTCGAAATTCTGTCCCAGATATTTCTTGCGGACTTCCGGGTTGTTGGCCAGGTCCTCGGCGGTGCCGCTCTCGAGGATGCTGCCTTCGTAGAGAAGGTAGGCGCGGTCGGTGATGGCCAGGGTCTCGTGGACGTTGTGGTCGGTGATGATGATGCCGATGTTCTTGGTCTTGAGCTTGGCGATGATGTGCTGGATGTCCTCGACGGCTATGGGGTCTACTCCTGCGAAGGGTTCGTCCAGCAGTATGAACTTGGGGTCGATGGCCAGGGCGCGGGCTATCTCGCAGCGCCTGCGCTCGCCTCCGGAGAGCTGGATTCCGTAACTCTTGCGTACTTTGGTGAGGCCGAATTCGTCAATCAGCGACTCCAGACGGTCCCGTCTCTCCTTCTTGGTGAACTTGGAGAATTCCATGACTGACATTATGTTGTTCTCTACCGACATCTTGCGGAACACGGAGGCTTCCTGGGCCAGATATCCCAGGCCTTTCTGGGCGCGCCGGTACATCGGGAGATCGGTGATTTCCTCGTTATCGAGGAAAATCTGGCCGTCGTTGGGCTTGATCAGTCCGGTAATCATGTAGAAGCTGGTGGTCTTGCCGGCGCCGTTGGGCCCGAGCAGTCCGACAATCTCGCCCTGCTCCACATTGATGGAGACGCCTTTAACCACTGTTCTCGCTCCGTATTTCTTAACGAGGTTCTTGCTGTACAGTTTCATCTCTTAGGGGTGTTATTTTACGTCCAGTTCCAGGTCCTTGACCAGCTCTCCCAGCTCCGGATGCTTGGCTACCATAAATTTGGCCTTGTCCTCGGGCATATACGGCACAGCCTCTTTCTGCCCGCGGGGAGATTCATAGATCTGGACATCTATTTTCACTTTACTGTTGCCCAGCTCTTTTCTCATGGCTGCCTCCATCCTGGAGACGGCCTTCTCCCGGATCCATTCCTGCTGGGCGCTGTTGCTCACGAAGAAGGTCAGAACGGAGGAACCGATGTCTATGCCCGGGCTGTGGTGCAGCATCGCCGTGGCCAGGGAGCTGCGGCCTGATGTTCTCTCGCGTCCTGCCAGAGTCTGCCATGCATTCATCATGGACTCGAAGGTCAGGGGTTCGTCGACCTGGGGGGTGCTGTCATCGGAGATGCCGGATGTCTCCTGCTGCTCGGCTTTGGAAATCAGGCTTTTCAGGGACAGACCGGGAAGTTTTGCAGTCGGAGCCGCTTGCCGGGGCTCCTGTATGGACGGGGTTGCCTCAGGCTGTCGTGGCTCTGCCTGCGGTGGTGCAGCCTGCTGTGGTGGTGTCTGTTGTGAAGCAGTCTGCAGCGGTGCGGATTTTTCCTGGGGCAGGGCTTTCTCGGCCATCCGCATCAGGGCGAACTCGATGAGCAGCCGCTGGTTGCCGCTCTGGCGGTATCCCGCCTCGCATCCCATTGTGATGTTGAGTGAAGAGAACAGAAATTGGACAGAGCACTTTGCTGCCTGTTCCCTGTACCTTTCTATGAGGGTGGGCGGCAGTGACAGCAGTGCCGATCCCTGGGAATTCCTGCATACGAGCAGGTCCCGCAGATGGGAGCTCAGGCCCGAAACGAAGTAGAGGGCATTGAATCCCTTGGAGAGAATCTCATCGAGGAGCAGGAGCGAGGACATGTAGTCACCTGCCAGCGAATTGTCCACTATCTTGAAGTAGTATTCGTAATCCAGTACGTTGAGGTCCCTGATTACGTCCTCGTAGCGGATTTCCTTCCCGCAGAATGCGACTATCTGGTCGAAGATCGTGAGGGCATCCCTCATGGCTCCGTCGGCCTTTACCGCGATAACGTGAAGGCTTCCGCTGTCAATGGATATCCCTTCTTTTGAGGCTATGTCCTCGAGATTGTGTACGATGTCGGGGACACTGATGCGGTTGAAGTCGAATGTCTGGCAGCGCGAGAGGATGGTCGGGAGTATCTTGTGCTTCTCGGTGGTGGCAAGGATGAAGATGGCGTGGGCGGGAGGCTCCTCGAGGGTCTTGAGGAATGCATTGAATGCAGCTGACGAGAGCATGTGCACCTCGTCTATGATGTAGACGCTGTACTTGCCGACCTGGGGCGGGATGCGGACCATGTCGGTGAGGTTTCGGATGTCGTCCACGGAGTTGTTGGAGGCCGCATCGAGCTCGTGGATACAGTAGGAGCGGCCCTCGGCGAAGGAGAGGCAGGACTCGCATTTGCCGCATGGCTCCATGTCGGGGCCCGGGTTGAGGCAGTTGATGGATTTTGCGAATATCCTGGCAGTTGTGGTCTTGCCGACTCCGCGCGGCCCGCAGAACAGGTAGGCGTGGGCCAGTTGCCCCCTGATGATGGAATTCTTCAGGGTCCTGGCTATGTTCTCCTGGCCTATGAGCGACCCGAAGGTGTCCGGCCTGTATTTTCTGGCTGATACTATAAACTGTTCCATATCGACGATTGACCTACAAAGATAATCACAACCACCGTACTTCCGCAAATTTTTCCGTACAGTGAGTTTTGAGTGAACTCTCTTTTGAAAAAATCATGTAAATGTAGTAACTTCGCAGGTTATTGCAAACCATCTAAATTTTAGAAATATGAAGCGACTATTCCTATCTCTGGCGGTGCTGGCCTCGTGCGGCATGGCCGCTGCTGCCCAGACCTACGGTGACGGCAGGACAATTGACGTGGACTCGGTATGGGGCAATCCCCGTGTCAATGAAGTGAACCGTGCCCCCATGCATGTCACCATGGATATCGGGAACCTGCCCGTTGTATCCCTCCACGGCACATGGAAGTTCAACTGGGTGGAGAATGCCTGGGACCGTCCGGAGGACTATTACCGTACCGATTATGATGACAAGGGGTGGGGAACCATTCCCGTTCCCGGCATGTGGGAGCTCAACGGGTACGGCGAGCCGGTGTACGTCAACAACTGCTATGTATGGCGCAACTTCTTCGAGAGCCGTCCGCCATACATCCCTGGACAGCAGAACCATGTAGGCACTTACCGCCGATGGATCGAGGTGCCCGCAGACTGGGACGGCAAGGATATCTTCGCCCATTTCGGCTCGGTGACATCCAACATCACCCTCTATGTCAACGGTCAGTACGTGGGTTACAGCGAGGACAGCAAGCTGGAGGCGGTGTTTGACATAACCTCCTTCATCAAGCCCGGAGAGAAGAATCTGCTCGCATTCCAGGTATTCCGTTGGTGTGACGGAACATACATGGAGGACCAGGATTTCTGGAGACTCAGCGGAGTAGCCCGCGAGAGCTATCTCTATGCCCGCGAGCCTCAGCGTATTCTGACCGTCGAGGCTACTCCGGACCTGGATGCTTCCTACAGAAACGGTACTCTGTCAGTGAAGGGACAGGTGACTGCAGGTGTGCGGAATGTCGGCCTCAGCCTCATCTCGCCCGAGGGGAAAACTGTCTGGTCAGCTACCGCGTCAGTCTCGGAGGACGGCGGTTTCAAGGCGGCTGCCAGTCTTCGCTCCCCCGCGAAGTGGTCGGCCGAGACCCCGGCACTCTACCGCCTGGAGGCAGTGGCCCACGGTGACGGCGGTTCAGCGGAGAAGGTAGCGGTCAACGTAGGATTCCGCAAGGTGGAAATCCGTGACGGCCAGCTTCTGGTCAACGGTAAGCCCGTACTGTTCAAGGGCACCAACCGCCACGAGGTCAGCGCCCGCGGCGGCTATGTGGTTACCGAGGAGGAGATGATCCGGGATATACAGATAATGAAGAGTTTGAACATCAATGCAGTGCGGACATGTCACTATCCCAATGATCCCCGTTGGTACGACCTCTGTGACCGCTATGGCCTCTACGTCATCGATGAGGCCAATGTAGAGTCTCACGGCATGGGTTACGGAGACAGGACTCTCGCCAAGAATCCCGACTATGCCCTGGCTCACCTCGAGAGAAATCAGAGAATGGTTCAGAGAGACTTCAATCACCCCAGCGTCATCATCTGGAGTATGGGCAACGAGGCTGGTTTCGGTGACAATTTCATCGCCTGCTACGAGTGGATCAAGGCTTACGATCCCTCGCGTCCCGTTCATTACGAGCAGGCCATCAACCGTACTGATTACGAGAAGACAAAGTATACCGATATCTACTGCCCGATGTACTACAGCTATGCCAGCTGCGAGAAATATCTGGCTACTGACCCGTCCAAGCCGTTGATCCAGTGCGAGTACGCTCACTCGATGGGCAACTCCATGGGCGGTTTCGGCGAGTATATGGACCTGGTCCGCAAATACCCCAAGTACCAGGGCGGTTTTATCTGGGACTTCGTGGACCAGTCTATTATAAGGTATGAGAGCGACGGCCGCTCCACTGCCACCTACGGCGGCAGCTACAACAAGTACGATGCCTCCGACGACAACTTCAACAACAACGGTTTCATCGCCTCGGACCGTACCCTCCATCCCACGGCTTACGAGGTGGGTCACGAATACCGCTCGATACTGACGACCTCGGAGGATCCTGCTTCCGGAAGGATCAATGTCTACAACGAGTATTTCTTCTCCGATCTGTCCAACTTCCGTCTCTCATGGGATCTCGAGGCCGACGGCCGCAAGGTGGCTTCCGGAGTAGTGGAGAATCTCAGGGTCGCTCCTCAGAGCACGGCTGTCCTGACCCTTCCTGTCGCTGACGCAGTCGCCGCATGTGAAGATGCCGCCGAGCTGCAGCTGAATGTCCGTTACAGTCTCAAGAACGCGGACGGACTGCTTGAGGCCGGTACTGTTCTGGCCCATGACCAGATAGCTGTCCGCGAATATGATACAGAGGCCGCTTATGAAGATCGTCTTGAGCAGAATTTCACTGCGGACGCAGTGCCTGCACTTTATGAGGACGCTTACCTTTATTATATAGAGGGCGACGGCTGGAGGGCCGAATTCAGCAAGTCCGGAGGCTGGCTGGAGAGGCTCGTCACTACTGAAGCGAGAGGCTCTTCCGAACGGACTTACCGCGACGGTAACTTTGTGCCCGACTACAGTCCCGCCTCCCGCACAACCGCACCTTTCGGCTACGGCATGGATCTGCTGCGCGAACCCCTCTGTCCCAATTTCTACCGTGCTGTCACCGACAACGATGACGGTGCCGGTCTCCACTACCGCAGCGGTGTGTGGCGTGATCCAGGCCTGAAGCTCAGGAGCCTCGAGGCCTCCAGGACCGACCGGGGAGTCTCCGTTGAGGCAGAGTACGATATGACCGGTGTGGGAGCCGTGCTGAAGATGTCCTACCTTCTCAATTCAGACGGGGAGATTGCAGTCACTGAGCACATGATTCCCGGAGAAGGACAGGACGTCAGCCCCATGCTGCGCTTCGGCATGTCGATGGTGATGCCGGGCCGTTTCGACCGCGTGGATTACTACGGTTACGGTCCTTTCGAGAATTACACCGACCGTCAGCGTGCCGCGGTGATAGGCAGATACCGCGCCGATGTGGCCGACCTCTACCAGTACGATTATGTCCGTCCTCAGGAGAGCGGAGCCCGCAGCGGCCTGAGATACTGGAGGGTGGTGGACCGCACCGGCCGCGGACTTGAGATCATCGCCTCCAACCCATTTACTGCTACGGCGCTGAACTACGCCATCGAGGACCTCGACCTGGCCTCCCCCTCCTATGTCCGCCATCCGTCGGAACTCGTTCCCCGCGAGGACACCTACGTCAACTTTGACCTGCGTCAGATGGGTCTCGGCTGCATTACCTCATGGGGCGCCCTCCCGCTGGAGCAGTACATGCTGCCCTACGGCGAGTACACATTTGAATTCATTATCAAAATCCTATAATTTATTTTAAAGAAAATGAAAGAATACAAACGCTATCTTGTCACCTCCGCTCTGCCTTACGCGAACGGACCTGTCCACATCGGTCACCTGGCGGGAGTCTACGTGCCCGCCGATATCTACGTCAGATATCTCCGAATGTGCGGCAGGGACGTGTTCTTCGTAGGCGGCTCGGACGAGCACGGGGTGCCCATCACCATCCAGGCCCGCAAGCAGGGCTGCTCGCCCCAGGATATCGTGGACAAATACCATAAGCTGATCAAGGACTCCTTCGCGGAGCTGGGCATCAGTTTCGACATCTATTCCAGGACCACGTCCAAGACTCATTACAAGACGGCCTCGGAGTTCTTCAGCAAGCTCTATAAGGAAGGTAAGTTCATCGAGAAGGAGAGCGAGCAGTACTATGACGAAGAGGCTAAGCAGTTCCTGGCAGACCGCTACATAGTGGGCACCTGTCCCAAGTGCGGAAACGAGGGCGCCTACGGTGACCAGTGCGAGAAGTGCGGCTGCACCCTCAGCCCCGACGAGCTGATCAATCCTCATTCCGCCCTGAGCGGCAAGCCCCCCGTGAAGCGCCGTACCAAACACTGGTACCTGCCTCTGAACGAGTATGAGCCCTGGCTCCGCCAGTGGATCCTCGAGGAGCACAAGGAGTGGAAGACCAATGTCTACGGCCAGTGCAAGTCCTGGATCGACGGCGGTCTCCAGCCCAGAGCCGTCAGCCGCGACCTCGACTGGGGTATCCCCGTGCCCGTAGAGGGCGCCGAGGGCAAGGTCCTCTACGTGTGGTTCGACGCCCCCATCGGCTACATCTCCAACACCATCGAGGCCCGTCCCGATGACTGGGAGAAATACTGGAAGAGCCCCGACACCAAGATGGTGCATTTCATCGGCAAGGACAACATCGTCTTCCACTGCATCGTCTTCCCCTGCATGCTCAAGGCCTACGGCGACGGCTACATCCTCCCGGACAACGTGCCCGCCAACGAGTTCCTCAACCTCGAGGGCGACAAGCTCTCCACCTCCCGCAACTGGGCCATCTGGCTCCACGAGTACCTGCGGGACTTTCCCGGCAAGCAGGACGTACTGCGCTACGTGCTCTGCGCCAACGCTCCCGAGACCAAGGACAACGACTTTACCTGGAAGGACTTCCAGACCCGCAACAACTCCGAGCTCGTAGCCATATACGGCAACTTCGTCAACCGCGCCGTCGTCCTGACCCACAAGTATTTCGACGGAAAGGTGCCCGCCGACCTCAAGCATGAGGCCATAGATGACGAGACCCTTGCACAGGTACCTGCCCTCAAGGCCGCCATCACCGACGCCCTCGAGCACTACCGCTTCCGCGAGGCCCTCAAGGAGGCCATGAACCTCGCCCGCCTCGGCAACAAGTACCTTACCGACACCGAGCCCTGGAAGGTGGCCAAGACCGACATGGACCGCACCGCCTCCATTCTCAGCGTGTCCCTGAAGCTCTGCGCGGACCTTGCCGTCGCATTTGCCCCTTTCATTCCATTTTCCTCGGACAAGCTCTTGACCATCCTGAACCTGCCGAAGGATGTCCTGAGATGGGACAATATCGGTCGGGAGGACCTGCTGCCCGCCGGGCATCAATTAGGCAAGGCCGAACTGCTCTTCGAGAAGATCGAGGACGAGGCCATCAATGCCCAGATGGAGCGTCTGGAGAATATCCGCAAGGCCAATGCCGCCGCCGCGGCCGCCGCTGCTCCGGTCGAGCCCCAGAAGGAGGAATGCACCTTCGACGAGTTCGGCAAGATGGACATCCGCACCGCCACCGTCCTGGAGGCCGAGAGAGTGCCCAAGACCGACAAGCTGCTGAAGCTCACCATCGACACAGGTATCGACCGGCGTGTGATAGTCTCGGGTATCGCCGAGTACTACACCCCTGAGCAGATGGTCGGCAAGCAGATATGCATCCTGGCCAACCTGGCTCCCCGCAAGATCCGCGGCATAGAGTCCAAGGGCATGATACTGATGGCAAAGCAGCCGGACGGCAAGATGCGTATCGTGGCTCCCGAGGAGGAACTCTGCAACGGAGCGACCATCGGCTAGACGGCGTATCTCAACGAATCGACTTCGTGGTGCGGTTCGTTTTGTGATTCCCTGATAATCAGTGGGTTGAAAATTTAAGTGCACATTTGCCCTACTTTCGAAACGGGCAAATGTGCACTTTACTTTTTGATATTCTGGTTATCAGCTACTTATGAAACTGTCTGCACAACGAAGTCGATTCGTTGTCAGGTCGTGTGCAGGCAGAGCTGAATTCCGGATTTTACATTCCGTGCTGCTCGAGGAGCTCCAGTTCCTCGTCGGAGTAGATGAGGTGGTCGAGCTTACCGCTGCGGCCCAGTACCACCAGGATGACGGCGGCGATGATCAGGGCGGCCAGGATGCCCAGGATGATGAAAAGGATGCGGTGGCTTTTCTGCCCGCCGGTGGAGGTGGATTCTGCCGGTTTCGGAGCGGCTTCCGTCTGAGCGGGCTTTTCCGTTCCGGTGGATGATGCAGCTTCTGCAGGGGAGGGGGGCATTGAGGGAGTGTCTGCGGCATTCTCGGTGGCAGTCGTTGCCGGAGCGGTCTTTATGGGCTTTAGAATCACCGGCTCGAATCCGAAGGCCTTGGAGAAAATACCCCCTTCCGGGGCAGCAACGAAGTAAGGTTTTCCGTCCAAAGTGCATCTGAGATTTCCGAGTCCGGGAAATTCGATATTCTTCTTTTCGCGCAGGGTGATGTCCAGCTGTGTGAGGAATGCTTCCAGCTCGGTAGCGGCTGTAGTACTGTCCATTCCGGTGTCCGCAGCGTAGTACTCTGCCAGGAGGTCTCCTGTCGCGTTGACGTCTCCTTTGAAGGTGATGCTTTTGGACGGAGGAAATATGGTCTTGCCGTCTTCGGAGAAATGCGCCGGCATGGGCCCGGTCTGGAAATATCCCATCCCGGGCAGCGGAATGAGGTCATTATCAATGATAAGCTCCTTGAGCAGGCGTGATAGAAGAAGGACGTCCATAAGATTTTTTTAAAATTTTCTGCACAAAGTTAAATTATTTTTTTGCAAGTTAAAAAAATTATCTATCTTTGCAGTCCCGAAAGGAAAATTCCTCTTTAGCTCAGTTGGTTAGAGCACCTGACTGTTAATCAGGGGGTCCTAG